>Ga0099364_10000232_pt1 | contig 91819 bp, 95 predicted proteins | sample TergutTh196P3_FD_73070 | JGI IMG/M metagenome (GOLD analysis project Ga0099364, IMG submission 73070) | Microcerotermes parvus P3 segment gut microbial communities from Pointe-Noire, Republic of the Congo - Th196 P3 | ecosystem: Host-associated > Arthropoda: Insects > Digestive system > Gut ...
TGTCTTGACTGGCACAAATATAGGTTCACTTGGTTTCGATGTAGTTGTCTTGGGTGTAGGTGTCTTGACTGGCACAAATATAGGTTCACTTGGTTTCGATGTAGTTGTCTTGGGTGATAACGGGTATTCAGACAGTTTGGCTTCAGCATAATATTTAAGAGTACCTGATTCACCAATACATTGGTTAAAACTAGACCGATAGAAATAAACCGTCAAATATATTCCCGTAGAATCGAAGGTTAGTCTACGAACTGACGGGTGATAACCATGTAACCGGAGAACATTAGGGTGTGAAGATTTATAACTTCCACTTCTCGGATTATACTCTACGTATTCCTTTGGATACTCACGCAGATGTGTACACGTATCCCCTTTCTTTACTCTTCCGTACATTTCATAGGCATACCATTTATTAACAAGGTATACTACTCCATCAGTTGCTAATATTACTGCTACATTATCATACAGCTCCAAATCTACATCTGGATATAGCACAATACTACAGTCACCTACGTTTTTAGGCTTTATGTGGTAGCCTGTAGTTATACAATTCTCCTTCGGATCAAGCTCCACACACTTAATTACATATCCTCCATTCATAGCATGTTTAATCATATTTATTGCAAAAGGACACATCTCGGAGTTAACACTCCAAATGCCCACTATCACTAGTATTATTGCCAAGAACATATTGCACTAACAACCACTATAACAGGTAGTTTGCAGTTAAGTTATTTTTTCAAAAAAATAATAAATACTATAAACATATATACACTGATGAGATCATATAAGCAGCCAATATAATTACATATTTACAATAATCATACACTTTACTAGTATCCGACTTGACGACTTGTGAATTATTATATATATTCAGATCATTCAATACACTATGTGGTTGTTTAAATGTAGTCATTTCATCAGTCTGTGTTGATAAGTTGAATGTAGTCACTTCATCAGTCTGTGTTGATAAGTTGAATGTAGTCACTTCATCAGTCTGTGTTGATAAGTTGAATGTAGTCACTTCATCAGTTTGTGTTGATAAGTTGAATGTAGTCATTTCATCAGTCTGTGTTGATAAGTTGAATGTAGTCACTTCATCAGTCTGTGTTGATAAGTTAAATGTAGTAGAATAAAGACTGGAAATAACACCTAATAGAAGAGAGATATGCATCATGAACCACATAATATCTTAGTTTACGAAGTTATTTTTTCAAATAATTAATAATTTCCCATCTCAACATTCTTAGTACATAACGGTATGGCTGGGGTGCTTTGTATAGTTGTTGGATAAGGACCAACCCTAGTTTTTGCGAATTTTTCAATTCCATTTTGTCTTTTGCGATCAAGTGTCAGGTTTTCTGATATCTCTTGTGCGTTCTGTATTGTTATCAAAGTTTTCTCTAGCAACGATTTGGCTTCACTCAAATATATATTCTCAGGTTTCCGTTTCCGATGGTATATTAATTTTTTAGCATAAACATAACATGTAACACTGCTCAATAACACTATCATCACCATGAAACCCACACATCCATACATAACCCATTTAGTCATGGATCCTCCACAATGATCGTACAAACTGATACTATAGTGGTTCACATGCATTATTTCTTCACAGCGACTGGTTGACATGAGTTTCAGTTTCTGCTTCTGTACTTCAATTTTATAAATCAAGCTATTATTATATACATACAGATAACCATTTTCATATTGAATATATTGGGAATATGTTGCTGCTTCATATATTGCACTATCATCACCAGTGACCTCATACACGTTCATGCCTTTGATGTTCCTAATATTTTTATCACATAACAGTACATATTTATCACCGAAAATATCCAATCCTATAACCATGGCAGATGCGTCATCATATACCGTTCCTACAAAATCCGTTATAACATCTTCGATTTCAGTTGTACTAATAAATTTATCTATACAAGTATGTACTACATATACTTGGAGAAGTAACACTACCCATATAATGGTGGCCATGCTATATCAACTGTCTGGTTATAATTTTTATTTTTCAAATAATGAAAAAATATAACAACAGAATAATAAATGAAGAGATATATATCATATGTTATTAATAATTCAATAATACCGGACTTAGTATATTTGTGGTCTATAGATGATCCCAGATTTAAATTAGTAGTTAATATATTTAAATGTATAATTTCTATCTTTATACTCATTATATTATATGGATTATTGATTATCCATATACAGTTAATGTATTATATAATTACAGCACTTCTCATTTATATATGTACAATCCTAATATTAGTTATTGAATGTCTATATTATGGATTATGGGTAGGATTAATATTCATAGGTATTTACTCGCTTATTAGTTAACTAATAAACACTAAAATTTGATTATGAATGATAAATGAGTGTTTTTTAACGTGCTAATATTACAATTTCTAATTTATACATCGAGTATATAATAATTAAATGGATAATTTAGGATTGACTGTCTATAATAATATAATAGAACGATTTACTGATAAACTAAGCCGAATAGCATCGAATACTCTAACGATGTGCACCATAAATGTCAATAATATAGATATTAACTCATCTGATATGTGTAGATTGGTGTTTATAAATAAATGTGTATCGAATTCAACCACTGCCGATATGCTATTAATAGAGAGCTTAGTAGAAGTCATGAAGTTATTGCCCTCTAATATAAGAACACCACTGGAAACCAAGTTGGGTATAACACTCGATGAAATGGTAAATGGTGTTGATACTGGATTTGTACAAGAATGTAAAGTATACGCGTCACTGAATTCGTCTATAGATGTTGACAATATAGTTGTAAACAATTGCCATGGTACGGTCCCATTGGATTTTATATTTTTAAATAGTGGATCAGTGGAAGCTAATTGTGGACTTAATGCTATCAATAGTGCCCTTATAGATAATTCAAGTATAGATGTTGTTAGCAAAAAATATAGTATAGATTATATTTTTAATATATCTTTGATACAATACATAGTTATTCTATTAATGATTATAATTATTTATATAGTATTATCGTTATTAATAGTATATATACCACAAAATATTAACATAGAATATAAATCATTATATATATATCCCAATTCTAGTGTATTACACAATATACAGTATTATTGAAACATTATTATATTAGTTATGCCAACCATCATGAGCACTATAGTAAAAGCTTACGATGTCCCGAAGGAATACAACGTAGTAGCAAAAAAAAATGGAAAGAATGAGATCTACATCTCTGATAAAGATTATAATATATGTGTGTTGAACATCAGAAAATACTTGGAATCACATGGAAAGGACTATCGTTCAATTATTATAGATTCATTAAATGAACACTTGGGATAAATCTGAACTTACAATAATAACACTATTATTGAAGTTGGAAGATGAGGCGGATAAAGAATATTTTATTAATAGTCTATATGATATATATGTTAATAACGTGCAAAATTACACAAGTTGGATGCTGATAGGTGTAGGTACAGCATTAATTATAACATTTATACTATTATGGGTGTTAATGTAGTGTCATAAGATCTGTATAGTATAATAAATCTCAACATGGATCTATTGGAAATATGAATTTCAGAATTGATATATTAGAAATTTATATAAAATTAAATTTTGAAATAATGGTTATCGCTTGTATCTGGATTTTATCAATATTAAGTACCCATCAAGTATTTTGCATATATTTATATATTTGGCCTTTTTTTTTATGATATCATCCCATTTTAGATATTTCAGTAAAGTTTTATAAATATCACTAATAGTATCCGGTAACATAGTTATATTCGTGGTAAGTAATGAATTTATAACGGATTTGTTATCTAGTATTTTGTTAAATATATTCTCAAACGAAAATTCATCCACACCCAAATTAAAAGCGGATAATAATTTTATGACATCTTCATTATTTTTTAAATTACTAACAATATCATTCGTTAAAATATTATTTTTACTAATATCTGCTTTATTTATTATAATACAGATAATATGTAACAAATGGGATATTAATTGTGTTTTTGTATATATATATTTAGTATGTTGTTTATTAATATGTTTTGTTCCTATACATGAACATTTAAAACGTATACGATTACTACCATTATATATGATATCAAATATTTTTTTCAAGTATAATGATGTGTCCATTACATCATACAAATATTTATGCAATATTTGTAATTTGAAACTTGTATTATTATTTATAATATTATAATCCTCAATAGATATCTCCATAATAGAATCAAATAATGATATAATAACATCATCAATATTACATGACAAAATTTCCTCCTTTATAGTATTGATATCATTCTCACACAATAACGCGTAAAAAGGTGATAGATCCAGGATATTAATAATATTTTTAAAATTATTATTAGTAAACATAAAATCTATCATAGATGCTACATGTTCTGGATTTTTATATTTTTTAAAATCGGTTAGTAATTCTTGAATATGCAATGACATATTGTCATGATTATTACTTAATATATTCATTTTTAACAGCAAAGTATCTATTTTATTTTTTATAAGAATATAATTTATAATATAACTGAAAGTATTTATTAATTTGTCTTTATGATTAGATGTGTTATATACAGATTTTAGCGTTGCTTTACTATTGTTAAACGTTGATAATATACTTAACGGAAATTTATTTAATGATTCGATAATATCTTTATTAGTTGGTTCAGTATGGAAAGTTTTTAATATTTTAGATGATAACAACCCAATATCTAAATCGAATGTATATTTTATATCATGTATGTTTAACGCTTTACTTACAATATTTATAAGATCATTATAATGCTTTTCCACATTAATATTCATTTAAGTCACTACTATTTTTTTCGATATTTGAAATATGAAGTAGTAGTATAGACTGTCCGACTGGGTGTTACAACAATGGCAGGTAATTCGAGCTACTGGGACGATACTATGAGCGTTATAGATATATCAGCAGCCAGTGCTGATTCACAAGTACATCATACAAAATTAATAAACAGAGATCCAGATCACAGGGACCAGGATCCTATAAGAAGACTGATCAAGGCAACACCAACAAGTACGAGGAGAAATAACATGAATGCTGTTCGGTCAATTTCGTGGAAAGACCAAATGGCTGGATATATACAACCGGAAACCCATCAAGTAGTCAGACGGGATAGTGTTATTGAGAGAAATAATACACAAACACAAATGGAAGTTAAAACATCACGGAGACATGAACAGATGGAAGAGAATGATATGGAAGATAAGATCGAAGAACCTCCAAACGGTAAGATGAGACGTGTAGATGATTTGTTACATTCAAGAAGAGTGGTTTTCGAAGAAACAACAATACCAATACAGGAAATTAGTAGCAACCGCATGATCCAAGAGTCTTTGGGGAAAAAAGTGTGGATATCTGTAGTAGTTATGTTGGTAATCACTTTGGTATTAGTATTTAGAGTGGCACTTACTGGGTTTTGGATGGATGATGGACCGTTTACGACGATAAATTTAGTATCTGGATCTATCCAGATATTATTTTATGGTTGGTTCGTCGTGAGGAGAATAGTTGTGAATATTATTACAAGAGGAGCCAAACCAAAGTACTACAACTGGACCTTGTTTAGGAGAACCGCATATTGTGGAATACTGTGTGTATATATGAGTACATTGGCACTGGATATGATCCTTATAGGCAGATATCTAAGCATTGATTCTGATGAGTTGGTAAAGGGGGAATTACACGCACAGCTTTGGCTCATACTTATGTGTACATTTGCAATGATAGTGTTTGTGTCCATTGTATTGCTGGAGTTTATCAATCACAGGTATAATATAATAGGAATTAGAAAAACAATAAAACATATGATCACGAAAGTAACTGATGATGCGATAGGACAAGAGAAAATATATATTCCAGTACCCAGACATTGATTTTGGATTATATAACATTTAATACTATACCAGTTATAAACTATGTATTATATTTTGTACATGTTGTATATGTGTGATATAAATGGAAACAGGATTTGTTATAGATAATTTGTATTACTTAATAATATTGGTGCTGCCGTTATTGGGATTGATATCAAGTAATATTTATTCTACATCTGAGAGCAGAGAGTGGTATAATAATATAAAATTTAATTTACCAGATTTAACAAATAGAGCATATGGTATGTACTTATCTGCATATATATATCTTTGTGCTGGTTTGGCTCTAGTTATAATATTAAATTCTATAGAACGTAAATCAGGCTTTATTAGAAAAAAATTCGAAAGAACAACATCAGTAGGGTCAAATTGGTTTGATAGAACAAATTCCACTGTAGATAGTATTATATTGTGGCTTTTGCCAGTTATATTTTTTTTAATATATTTATCTGTACCATTAATGTATCAAACTCAAAATTTACTTATACCGGCCATTATATATATATTAATATTTCTTTTGACACTATGTTTTACTTTTTATTCTATTAAATTTTCATGGACAGCATTCTTTTTATTATTGCCTCTAACTGTATGGGTTATTTATTCCATGATATTTTTATTTGCAAGTGGTGATAATACTCGATTGTTTAGTAGAATAACAACTATAGAACAATGTCCACCTCCTAATAATTCCATCAGACGGACATTACAATTGGATCCAAATGATCAAAACAATATATTAGAACATACCGAAACCACATTAAACTATAATAATGTGCCTTTATCTAAATATCCACCTATAAATGGATAGAATATATGAAACCATGATAGATGAATTTTATAGTATATATCCATATTTATTTCCAGCCATAGACAATGAAATGTTAAACAAGGAAATATATAAAATGAAATCAAAATTATTGACAATTAAATTTTATGATGATACAAACTACTGTAAAATATTAAAAGAAATCGAAAGTATTTTACGAAAAATCAATTATCAAGAATTAACAAATTTTAATCATAGAGATTATGCTATAATTTATGATAAATTACAGTGGTTACTAAAACATATAGATTTGCCGGATAAATATAAACAAGATATAATTATGATCTTATGGATAATGTTCTATACATTGAATTGTAAATTTGTCGATTATAATCAACAAAAATTAAAGGATATAACATCATTAATTATAATTAAATTTATAGTATCATTGATATGTAATATCAAATATACATGTAAAATTACACACAAAAGTATCCAAAATATAAAACAGATCAAATCTTTAGAAGAGTTAAAAGATGCTGTAATATTCAAAGAAGTTTTATTAAATTATTTAACTTATATAATAAGTCCTATATTAATTTGTACATATATGGATTATTACAAAATAATAGATCCTAACATCACGTATACATTATCAGAACTTAAAAAAAAGAAAGATTGGACGGTTGTAACGTCTGATGATATAATGAACCGCACAATTCTTAATAATATATTATCTAAAAATGATTTATTTCACTCTGGTGGATATTATTATACTAAAGAAAAAATAGAAGAAACTATAACCAAATTAAAAGAATGTGAAGATTATGGTAATTGCGACCAAGATACTATAAATAGCTTTATACAGTATTTACAGAATCCAGTCATACAAGACCAATTAATACAAAATAAAATAACAATTCCAGAAGAATATAATTTATTAATTAAAGATAGTTCTAATAATACATACATTAGTACCAGAATATTTAATGAATTAATGGGCACTACTCTTGGAAATACCATTATGGGATTTTTTACTAATCAAAACCCTGCAGAGTTGGCCGATAAATTGAGAGATACATGGTATAAATCAAACGATATAACTACTATACAAGACAAACTGGGTGGTGATAATAATAGTCTGGGATTACTTAATGGGGATATAGCATTATTTACAGTTATACAATGCTTGGATACCATAAGACATATTCAAAAAGAAAACAAACAACAATATTGTAAAGAATCACCATCAAATTTAACAATAAATTTAAATACTCCTGTTGTTAGTGCCTCCATTGATAAAACCATATAACATTAAATGGAACAGAATTATATTATATTTAATTGTAAAATACTAAAGGGCATATTTAAAATTTTAACAATATTCCATAGAGCAGGTACTATGTGGTGTGATGGAAATATATGTGAAATAGTCGTAACTTCAGATGTCAAAATATCATGTGTTATACCCTTTAAAGAAACCAATATAATAGAACCAACAGCATATAATATAGACTATGATATTTATAATACTACTATAGATAATTCCATAGCTGATGTTATAAAATTCATTTTCAATGAAGATAAACTATTATTAGAAGAGCAAGTAATATCCAATAAAATAAATTTTTATGATAAAAATACTATACATACAAGAGAATCTATTTCAAAATTACATAAATATAATATATCGTCCAAATTTGTTCCTGTGATTGTGTGTGAAGATATGGATTTTACGGAAGACGATTCCAAAATGAAAGCTATAAAACAAACGGATCAGGGAGATTATTCTATTAAATATAACTCAAAAGATTATTATAAATATAGAACCGACATGAATTATAATTTTAGGATTAATTTGGAAGAATATAACGATGTTGCATATATATTTAGATGCGAATTCCAAATAATTTCCAATATTATTAAAAAATTAATAATTTCTAAAGCTGACAATATAATATTAGAATTTTTACAAAATTCGGTATCATTTACTGCTCTTAGAAATGATACAATGGATACTACAATATTTAAGTGCAGCTTATTAGAGAATAATTTTAAATGTTGTAAAAAATATATATTAGAGTTAAAACATTTTTCATTATTAAAAAAATTATCAATAAGTATTACAGATTTTGAACCAATAAAAGATAAAAAAATATTTAAAATAATGCAATTCCATATAATAAAAAAAAATGATAATATTATAGGTACCTGTATATATCCAGGTGGATTTGACAAAAATTTATCCGAGCACGCATCAAACTATTTTATTTTTATTCCATTAAGAGAATTATAATACATATACAATCCGAATGGATTATTTACTATATGTTAATCTTAAAAAAAAGATATTTTACACGTACATCGATAATCGTGTACACAATATTCCAATATATGATTAGTACATTCTTCTGGAAAATTAGAACATTTCTCGTTGAATATAAGATGTATGACATATATCTTCTTCAACTCCTTACACCTTCCTCTTCAAGTTCCCTGAACTTTTTAACCATCAATTCCTCACGATTCAAAATTGGAAAGTGAGTTAGATTCAGATCCACAAACAGAAACTCAAAAATACTAATATTTGGTATGATATAGCTTACTAACTTATGTACAATATAAGTACTATCCCTACATAATTCGATACTAACACCAGTCATAATACCGAAAAAATTTGAAGTATAATCATGTCTATGATATAATAATTCACTAAAATCACATAACAGCTCCCATAACGATATATAGTTGCCATACCTCTAGCTACTTTCCCATTAGAATACATTGATAATACTTCTTGCTCTTTCTTATTAATTTCGTGTACCACATCATAGCAATATCGTAACATAATTTTACTGCATAGTTTTTACTATTCTAACAATATTCAATGATCCAGTTTGTCGATATTTTTCTGTGCATATCTAATCTGACGAATAATACATCTGCATACTTAATATACTCATGGTATAACATATATCTTATTGTGTTCATATCGAGTTATAATCGGTGATGGCAAATTTTGTTTGTGGCATTCAAAAACACTATTAATAGCTCCTATTATACTGCAAGTCATTATATATTTTCACATGTTTTGATTACGGGACTTTTGGAGGGCAGAACTTCAATATATGATTCGTACAATCCTCTGGAAAGTTGGAACGTTTCTCATTGAATATAAGATGTGTGTCATATATCTTATTTAATGTCTTACATCTATCTCTTATGATGAGTTCAATATTCTTGAACTTTTCAACCATCAGTTCCTCATAGTTCAAAATCGAAAGGTGAGTCAGATTCATATCCATGAACAGAAACTCAAAAAGAGTGATGGATGTATTCGGTATTAGATAATTTACTAATTCACATGCAAAACAACATTTGCAGTCCCCAAGATGAACATCAACACCATTTATAATACCAAATGTGAATCCATCAGATGTAGTGTATCTGTGAAATAATGACTTACGTAGTTCTCTTAATACCTCAGGAACTACTGTTAGCAAGTAACCTACTCCCAAGTGATAAACTTTATCTACCTCCTCGTCACGAGGGATTGATATTAATATTTTTTGGTTTTCTTCGTCTAATTTGAGTACCATATCACGGTAGCATTGTATAGCGATTTTACTAGACTGTTTAATTATCCTAGCATGTGAAGCCATTTTGTGAGGATCCAGATTGGCGACAAACGTAGGTTCTTTGTACATATCTAGTCTGTCAGATATGAGTTTTGTACAAGTAGAGTAGGTGTTATATAATATATATTTTCCCTTATCAACAATATATCCGATTACTTTACCCGGTTCACAGGTAGTACCTTCTACATGTAGTCCAGTTTGTATTGTGACTGGGATGGGTTGATTTTGTTTATGATACTCATATACACTACTAAATATCTCCATGTTATCCCCACTCGTGATTCAATAAACAACTATATTTTCACAAAATAGTTTTTTTTTTGAATATGTTCGTGGTATTACATTCAATATATGATTGGCATAATCCTCAAAGTTGAACGTTATTCATAAATTAAAAGGTAAGACAAATCCAGATCTATTGGTTGTAACAAATCCCATACAATCAAGTATTATTTACTCAATATAAGTTGATTTTATGTTCAACTCAAATTCAATATTCTAACTATCATCTATCTATATTTGGAAGCAAATTTATTGGTTATCCATAACGATGTATAAACAATAACATCTGGATGGGAACACGTTCCAAATATTAGCCATTTTTTTACTATAAAAGCGATTTTCACATAAATCTGGGTGGTTTAAAGTCACTCATATAATTAGTAAAATCAATAATTAATCGTTTATTTCTTTTAGACCATTCGTGTAATCGTTTTCCTCTTTCCCTGCATACCTTAGTTGTGTTGATATAACCGCTCCTACATCAAATGATTCATAATTTATAATATATTCATTTTATTTTGAATATCATAAAAATTCAAAACAATCTGTAACATCATGTTGGCTGGAACACATAGTTTCCTGACAATATTTCAATATATGATTAGTACAATCTTCTGGAAAATTGGAACGTTTCTCATTGAATATAAGATGTGTGTCATATATCTCCTTCAACTTCTTACATCTACCTCTTATCAGCTGTTCGAGTTCTTTGAACTCTTCAACCATCAATTCTTCTTGATTCAAAATTGGAAGATGAGTCAGATTCAGATCCATGAACAGAAATTCAAAAACAGAAATGTTTGTCTTCGGGATGGTGTAGCGTAATGCTTTTTGTATAAAAGTAACAAAGACACTACTTGCAATACCAAATGAGTAGCCAGATATATTATGAGAATGTACCAGCAAATTATATAGTTTTTCTCGGAATACAGGAACTATACGACGTTGTATCGTTCTAATGACTAGAAGATATAGATCGTTCCCTACAACATTGGAATTCAATATTTGCTTCACTGTATTATTAAAATTATATATCTCTTTTCTATAATATTGTATAGCAATTTGACTGGATAATTTGATAACTTTCCCGGTGGAGTATAATATATGAGAATCAAATTTGATTTCTTTGCAACGATTCAAATTATCGATTATATGTCCTGTAAGTGTACAAAATACATTATACATATACCATCTTTCACAAGAAATAATATAAATCACCCTATTTACAATATCCGAGGTGTTAACTGTAGTCCATGGACCCTTAATTATTTCACATAGTTCCGGATCAGGTACTTTTATAGTAAACTTCCCATCATGGTTTTCACATATAATTGGTGGGGGCATATTCAGTTTGCAGTAATCAAAAATGTTTTCAATATATCTCAAATTATGATCATCCATAATTTACAGAATAGTTCAGACAGCCCTCATGTTGTTTTCAGTTATTTTTTCATGATTCCAAATGAGCATGTAAATCTATATCATGATTAAGAATTTTCGAAATATGTATCTGTTACTGGCTGGTTTTATCTTCAGTCTTGTCACGTATCAATATACAACACAAAACTTGAATGAGAAACAATATACACACATACACCATTATAATCATATCTCGTAAACAATAATTGTAAATCTACATAATTATTAATATGGTAATACAAAAAAAATGCCCAGTCTGAAATTGACGTTTACTAAGGATCCAATCGATAGTTCAGATAAAAATTAATTTGAATTCGTTATATGATTGGGTATTTTATCATAAACTAACAAATTGGCAGATTTGACTGTTTGAATTGGGGTATAAAATAACACATTCTACAAACAGCCATATATTTATCCGAGCCTCCTATAACTTCCAATTTCATATCACTACATGTTCTCTTTGTAAAAGAAGCCCTTCCAAAGCATACCATACACACCGCGTTGAGTTTCGATACACTTTCAGCTAGTGGTATAAGATTAAGTATATCGCCAAATCCTACTCTCTGAAATGTAGCATCGAGTGCTGCAACAATTATAATTTTTCCTAAATTGGCCAATATCTCACAACACTCCACTATATCGGGGAAAAATTGACCTTCATCTATACCAACAACATCAAATTCCAGAGCGAGTTGTTTGAATTCACTAATACGGTTCGCAGAAACAGCTGGTATAGACTGATGATCATGACTAACAACATCACTTTTATCATATCGATCATCATTTACATGTTTCACGATAAGACATCGGTAGTTTGCTACCTTATAACGTTTTAACCTTCTTATTAGTTCAGTGGTCTTTCCAGAAAACATCGGCCCTATAATCATCTGAATACATCCCTTAGAATATTCCATTGTAACTGATATATAATTGTCATTAATATAAAAATTCAAAATTTATTATCAACTTTAATTAAAATATAGTCTTACAATTTAAAACTACTCTGATTACCACATAATTTACACAGAACCTACATACAACACAATAGGATTCATTAACCCGACCAAACATATCTTGGATAGATTAATAATACGTTACGTTATACTATTAACGCCCTGATGATCCGATTCCCTGTTTCCCCCGCTCAGTTGAGGGTAAGGATTCAGGATATACGATATTTGGATAAATTATAGGAATACACAATAACTGAGCTATCCTATCTCCTTTATTGACTACATAATCCTTGTCCGTATCATTGTGTAATATTACTTTAATAGGTCCTCTATAATCTTCATCTATAACACCCCCAACTACATAAATACCATTTAAAGCAAGACTCGATCTTGATAGTATTTGCCCGTACGTACCTGTGGGTAATTTAATTCCTATACCTATATTGACAATTTTTCTAGTATTGCTTGTTACTGTATATTCACACGGACTATATAAATCCAATCCCGCACTACGCACTGTAGCCCTCGTAGGAATTATTGCATCCAATTCATATTTTACAACATCCATACTACTTACACAAAAACCATTATTTTTCAAATATTTAGATTATATAATATAGGTACATATAATAATACCTTATCTGTTTGAAAGATTGTCTTAAATCACAATCATTCAATAACGATCTCTCAAGAGAATATAATAATTTATATATATATTTTCTATTATATGTGTGTTCATGACAATTATATACATCAAATATTACATCTAATATGTTTTGTTTAACATATATCAATGAATTTACACTAATATAATCTTGAGTATGGTGAAAATAAGATCTTGTTGTAGTATCAACTAATATAAATTTGTTCTTATTACATGAATCTATTATTCTGCTTAAAGAGTAACTTTTGAGCATTCGTTTCAGATATATTTTAGAATATTGATTTTTATGTGAAATATTTACATAAGAATAATCACACAACAAATATTTAGAAAACCAAATATCCTTTCCAGAAGATATGGTATATAAACTATACAACCTATATAATACAAACAAGATATATTTGGCGTTTAAACATACGTTACACGCCATTTATATTTTAGAGATAGTTTGAATGCATCAAATGATTGTCGACTAGGATCTTTACCGTGCCGGAGTAAATATTCAAAATACAGCTTAATATATTTTGGATCTCTTAATTTATCATATGGTAACTCGGATAACACATCATAATCCTGATCCGTGACTTCTTCTTTAAACCTGGCTACCAAGGAATCAAAAACCCGTGAGTCATCCATTTACACGCCAATCAATGATAACGTCTGAGTGTATTATTATAATTTCAGATACACCGATATTTGTATGGAAATCACTATTTTCATCTATAGACTATATAAAAAAAACCAACACCAGTACCGAAAACTATATCCACTCACCATGTAATAAACCACTACTATATACTACTTGTAAAATATCATGTACCGCTTACGTCTTAAGGAACCTATTTTTGTACATGATCTGATATATTTCGGATTCTTCCAATAACTTCATAGCAGTATTGCTGTAATATGGTACGCACATGTTCAAATGAGGCCGTGCCTTGAAAATCAATTCCATTAAAGCAGTGTCCTGCCATTGGATAGCATAATATATGGGTGTGAGATTCTCACATGTTGGTATGTCCACACTGGCATTATTATCCAATAGTATTTTCACTATGGCATATATTTTGTCCTTGTCTTGCTTGGACAAAATGGTGCGCATCAATGCGGTCTCACCCAAATCATTGGTACGATTCACCTGCACTTTGTTATCTACTAGTGTTTGAACCACATCAACATATCCGTTGTCACAAGCAATGTGTAGTAATTCAGGTTTGTGCTTGTTCATTTTTGGCTGGGTATACTTCAGCATATGTTTGAGAAATTCATTGCCATGTTCTTGGTTACATGCAATTGTCACCAATGAAGCATAATATGGAGCCCCATACACATATTCAGTAAGGCATTTATTTGTCAAATATCTTTTGAACACTTCTAACTTATTATTAATAAGTGTGTCTATCAATATATCATACACAGATTGATCTATACCACTGACAACAAGATTCTTTGGTATAATGGAGTCAGTAGATCCACCCACTTCAGTTGTAACAGGTAGAGATTGATCCATGTCACTAGCAACAATTTTCTTTGGTACGTCAGGATCAGTAGATCCGTCCGCTTCAGTTCTAACAGGTAGAGACTGATCCATACTACTATCAACTCTCTTCGGTACATCGGGACCAATAGACTTGTCCACTTCAGTTATAACAGGTAGTTTGGTAACATCGGCTTGATGACTATCCATACTTATTAGTTAGTATAATACTAAACCTCTACTGATTGTGTAATAGACAATAGTTAATATTATTATTATATTTTCATTTTTCATTCTGATAAGAAGAACAGTATTTACACTTTCTAATTTGGATAATTATAGTAAATTTTTATATGATTATATGGATACTATTTTTGAATTATAATTATATATACAATACTGAAGCTACTACAATGGGTAAATTTATCCTAATTGTGTGTCTGATGGTAACATCAGCGAGTGCTGCTAAAATATGTCCTATAGATGCGCCTGTTCAGCGGTTTTGGCTACCTGAAGATATTAACTGTGACCTGGGAATGGGTACTCCAAACGTGACTGTCGAATTCCAGAGAATTAATGAAAAGTGGTTGCGTACACCATCTGCTCTAATACAGGTTGTGAATTTGAAATGTACTACACAATCGTCTTTATTTGGTGATGGTGATGGTACAAGAAGTGAAGAAGGTATTATATTGGATAAAACCACGGCCTTTGAGGTTAATAGAACTTTGACATATGGAGATATACATCTAGATCCTACATCTGAACATCAGTTTTCCAACGAATATATATCAACCTGTGTCAGTAACCTAGTGAAAGAAAAAGTTACAGAATACACATATGTTACAGTAACAAGAGGTGAAATGGGCTATAGACCAAATGATAAAGCTATCATAAACCAAATGACAGATGCTAGTCGTTGCGACTATTTCAAGGGTATATGCACCACTGACAGTGGTACAAAATCGACATTGATATGGACTATTCATGAAGATGCTGAAAAACGCTTTGATCCTTCAAATTCCATAATATCTAGGGCAAATATAATAATTGACCAAAATAATGATACACACATCATAATTCCGGATATATTCACATCATATGTAATAAAACAAGGTACTGCCAAAGATGCCGATGGTTTTTACACTGTTTCTTCGGGAATTGCCAGAATAAAAGTGTTACCCAATAATGATGTTGATACTACAGTGGAACCATATTCCATTGATATTCTTGACAATCGCATCCAGTATCTGGTTGATAATGATGCATTGACCAAAAGCATGTTGTACAAAATTTGTCTGAATACGAATTTCTTAAATAGAATAGCATTAGCAAGCTGTGTAAGTAATCCAAATGAATGTGCAAAAAATTGGATTAAAAATATGGAGTTTGATGCTAGGATAGTAGGATCTGCTCTTATTGTACAATATTGTGCAAAAGTGAATATTACAAGTTTTGGTCCGAAATATAATGAAACAACCAATGTCTGTTATTTATTCATACCAGTTACGTACGAACAAGACGGAATTATGAAGTCTGGATACTACTCTGCAAATACCGATAAAATATACACCATGAGCCCTATAAATGGTAATTGTAAAAAGATGGATGAAATACTCGTAAACGGTGAAAACTATCTATATGATCCAAAAAACGGTTCTATTACCAAAATAGATAATATTCAGCATTTGCGATTGGATGATACTAACACACCGGAGGAATTTGAAATAATTAGAAATATAGGGACTAATGAGAAGGATGTGTTTATTCCTTTTGAAGAGCACTACGATACTGATGTCAATAATTATGTGACCAAAACTACATCTACCACAAACAATAATTCAGGTGGGATTAATTATGTTGGAATAATAATCATCGTGATCATATTAGTAATACTAATATTGATATTGTTTATACTGTTCAAATGTTGTAGGAATAAAATGAAATACAATAGAAATATTACAACACAAAGACTAGGTACAAAAACATTTAGAGAAGAACCCATATATATGGAAATAGCCAACAACCTAGCTGATACGGGTGTGTGATTTTGAATTTGTGTTATACTGTAGCCTGTGATAATATTTCTATTGTGTTGTTATATAAACTATTGAGTGGTTTTGAAATTTTAACTTTAATTCTATAAATGGATAGAGATGATGACTTGGATGCTGATGTGGCTGATACTCTCATAAAGTTAATAGAATATATCAAGAGAGGTGTAACAAATAATCATGACTTTTGAAATATAATATTTTTTTTTAATGAATACTGTAGAAATACCTTATGAATATAGTGTACCTATACTAACCAAAATTGGACCTAACATAAGAAATTATATTAAACAATATATATCGGATAATTATTTAAATAAGACTGTAGGTACCATGTACATATTAAAGGTGGATTTATCACCTTTAGATAAAGAACTCCCATTATATGACATAGATAAATATAAGTACAATATTATATTGCACACAACGTTATTTTATACAAATAATGGTGATATACACGAAGCCAAATTAATTATAGATAAAGATAATGATAAAACAGTAGTCCGAGCATATTCTAATTATATATCATGTAATATAATATTAAATTATGGTATGCAAATCAATGAAGATGAAGGTTACATATATATATTGGATACAAAAAAATATATAAGGAGAGATGATTCGATAAATATCCGTATCACAAATATATACGCAAGTTATCATATACCACAGGATAGGATATTGTGTGATGGGGAAATATGTTTAGATGATACTACCTAATAGTTTTTCTATTAACCAGTATTTATATTCCAAACCAAACTTATATGTACTAGTTTGTTTTAATTCATTAATTATACTGTTTATGCTATATTTCTTGTGTTTTATTAATTCCTTTATTTCATTCACAATACGATAATTCTCAGCTATATCGTCCGATTTATATCCTTCATTAACAATAAAACCACCCTCTTTAGCAACTATACATATAGTCATATTATCAGAACTTTTTCTATAGATACATGCGTGTATTATATTTCTGGTAATATGTTGTATGCTATCCCCTAATTCTAATCTATATCTAACATAAGTGTAAAGTTCATAATTATCTATAACATCACTTATTCCATCAGTAAATAATAAAATAAAATATACCTTATTTAAAGGAATAGTTTTTACATATGGTATATTAGATACTATATATTTATTTAATTGTTTATAAAAATAATCACCAAATGCCCTTGATAAATTTAAATTTCCATTAATTCTATTGTTATATACCGATGCTTTATGACTAATAATTCTTTTATATTCTTCGCTATTATCGGGTTTATGGTCGATAGATTCGTATAATATATTGTTTTTAGAGCAAACTAAACATCTAGAATCCCCTAGATGCGCTATATAAAGTTTGTTATTAGATATTATATTTATTACTGCTGTAGAACCTTGATACAACCCCGATCGTTTCAATTCATCACGTAATAAGTTATCATAAACTATAAATGATTCAGCGATAGTATCGATACTAATTTTTTTTTTTAATCTTTTTATTATAAACGATAAAAAATTTTGAGATAATAATTTAGACACTACAGCTCCACCATGACCATCAAATACACCAATACCAACAGTATTATGATACATATTACTATTGTAAAATGCAATCATATCTTCCATATCTTTTCTAAATCCCTTTGATAGATAAAATACACAGTTATATATATCATCATATATCTTAAATTCATAAAAATTATATTTTAAAGGTTCAACGGTATTTCCCATTTATGATTATACAAATCATTTTTGTATAGTCTAACATGACAGTACTTTACGAGATCCGGCAATTGCTGCTCTATTTGGAGATATACGGAATTGTCTAGATGCTGAATGGGGGTTAAATGTAGCGATAAGTCTCCCATAATCACCTGGATTTTGATCTACTTTGGTTTTTTCCTTTCCAATAAAATCTCTTACTGCATCCCATCCAGTAATGGCACCAATACCAGCTGAGGTAGCGTAATCAACCAATCTACCCATATTATCCAATGTAAACACATCTCCATTATTATTAGTTCCAAACATAGGACAGACTCCTATGTGTGCAAGTACTTCTGGGCCAGTCCACACATCCCCAAATGTCTGTAACATAAACGAATACATACCATTAATAGATTGTACACAAGCCTCGTATAAATTACCATTTGGAGGTTTACTAAATTCCATAGCCATACCATTAACTAAATCTGGATAAAGACCAGCTCTATGTAATGATTGTAACAGCATTTCTCCAGATTGGTTAAAACCAACCAAAGAGCCAGGAGACCCATCGACAGGTAAAGTATATGAAATAGATAAATCGGGAAGAGCATCTTTAACAGCTAACATTGCAATGATATGTCTTTGTATCGCATCTGCATCGGTAATTGCAGCGCCTTCAATATCAAAATCGAATTTCGTAACATTATAATTTCTTTGTATTTTAAGATAAATATCAATAATATTAGAAACATCAAACATGGTTTGTTCAATAAGTTGGCCATTAGCACCACCAAATGAAATGGATACATCACCTCCCATATTTCGCAATTCATTTATTTCAATTTTCATAAAATCAGATACAGTTGCATCACCATCATACGTTATTCCTGATTTACCATCGTAAACTTCTGGCATACCGGCCCAATTAGCAGTAACTCCTCCTGGACCTGCTACAATAAATCCCAAATAATAATTAGCTATTCCAGTCACTGATGGGTAATCGGTTCCAAGAGTAGGTATTGGCCAACTGGTTGCATCTACAAACATTGATCTTGGCATTATGGAATTATTTCCAGGATTAGTAACTACATTCCCGGTTGTGAATGTAAGAGGTTGGGATCTTTCTGATAAATTACCAGCAAAGTCCTCTGCAACCACTGTTACAGAATAAGATGTATTAGGAACTAGATCTTCTATCATTGCCCCATTGGCCTTTACTACAATTTCCCTAGTGATCTTTCCATCACTTACATAAACACGGTATAATTTAACACCGGATGATGCATCAAAAGATGCTATCCACTTCATTGATGCTACAGTTGGTCCGGCATATATGAGTTTTAATCGGTCTGGGGTTGTTGGTGGTTCATCATCATCAATAACAACTAAATTACCATTAATACTGAAATTATGGGGAAGATCTACGTCGTTTATGGATGCACCGTATGGATAGTTGATTCCGAAGTTAATAGTTTGTGATTGTCCGGGTTGTATTACACGCTTCTCTGGTACTAAATGACCACTATATAAATTTCCTGTTTGTGATAGTGTCAAAAACCCATAGTTATTTTGGAAACTACCTTGATCGACTACAAAACTAATTTCCGGATCATTAATTGGTAATTCGCTTAAATTTGTTAATGTAATAGTACCAGATCTATAATAATCTGACTGACCGGTGACGTTCCACTCAGCATATGCAACTATATCTAGGGGATCATTAAATGTCTGTGTTTTAATATTTCTATTAATACTTCTGTGGCTGTCTCTATTAATACCCATCGGTTTATTAAAGTGTTGGGAACATGTATGTGTTCTTTTAGATGCTCTACTACTATTGGTCAAAGCTATATTTGGATTGTTAACACTGGGACTCATAGCTCTTCCACCATTCATTGCCCTCATTCTATTAGGAACACACCTGCGCATTTATTCGCATAATTATATAAATTACATTTTAGATAAAACATATTAATTATACGTAATTTATATAGAAAATTAAATGGAAAGATTGATAGCAGCACATATAAATTATATTAAATCGGAATATAAACTAGATAACTACATGTTAGATATATATAATAACACTATCACACTAAAGGATTATCAATATTTCATATCATTAATATACCTGTTTACAAAGAATTTAAATAGTTTATTGCTATTATGGGATACCGGATATGGTAAAACACTAACTGCAATATATATTATTAAAAATTTACATTATGTATTTCCAAAATGGAAAATATTTTTATTTATAAAAAAATCTCTACATATCAGTCCATGGCTTGAAACCATAGAAAAATATATAGATGGAAAATATCGCGATAATATAATACCGATATATTACGATTCACCTACAGCACGAGAATTATTTAATAATTATATTCATAATATTGATATGAAAACATATAGAATATTTATAATTATAGACGAAGCTCATCATGTAATTACCAGAAGCATATCCAAAGACAACGTAGCAGAGCGATATTTTGCACGTTTATATAATTCTATTAGGAAAATTGGAAATAGTAAAAATAATAAATTATTATGTATGACCGCCACACCAATTATTAATAGCGAATTAGAATATTTTAAAATCATGGATTTGTTAAGACCAAATGTTATTAAATCCAATTTTAAAATTATAGTGAATAACTCTATAACAAATATAAATGAATTATATAGAGCGATGTATTGTATATGTTCTTATCAAATGTTAAACGAATCCGATAGTTTAACAGATACCGGTAAAAGGGAAGGGTTTGCTAGTAAATCTGTTTTATATCATACATTAATAATGTCAGATGATCAAAGCAAATTATATGACGAAGCAGATAAAATAGATTCCAATAGTAAATTAAGCGCATTAAGATCATTCAAACGAATGGTGTCCTCATTTGCGTATAATTTTATTAGGAAAAAAAATTCATTATCACCAGACGATTATAAAAAAAATATTAAAAAATTATTAATAGAATTTAAGAATGTTACAGATAATATACATTTTTCTGATGAGTTTATCGAACATTTCAAAAATGATGATATTAAAAATTACGCAGTAACTTCCGACAATAAAATAAAAGATGTTTTGAATTATAATATTTTATACAATTACTCATGTAAGTACATAGAAGCATGTAAAATAATATTAAATTCCATGGGAAAGGTATTAGTATATGAGCCGTATGTTAATTTTGAAGGCATAATGGCATTAAAAGAATATTTTAAATGTTTTAATATATCATTTGTAGAATATTCTAGTAATATAAGCCAGCTGATTCGGGATGACAATTTAATAGCATATAATAATATCAATAATATCAATGGAGATAACATCAAAGTATGTGTATTTTCTAATGCCGGTAGTGAAGGATTATCATTTAGTAACGTTAATGATATTATAATTATAGATATTCCTTGGTCAGATTCTGTTATTAAACAGATCATAGGTAGATCTATAAGATTAAATTCTCACAGAGATTTGCCCTTAAATAGACAACATGTATATGTCCATATATTAATAGCAAAAACCATTAATAACAAATCTGTAGATATAGATTTATTGGATATATTGAAGTATAAAAATAAAATAGTATATTTACTAAATATGTTATTTAAAGCCAGTTCTTTTGAGGTAATATATGAAAAATATAAATTTGAACAACCTCAAAATAATGATTATATATTCAATAATATAAAAGAATACAATATGCAATATGCTTCTATACATAACACAATAGGAACCAAACAGTTAACTCCTATATATTATACGTTTGATTCTAACTGCACATCTATATATAACGGATATATGGATAATACAACTGATTTGATATATGTAGATAAGATGGTGGTAGCTAAAATAAAAAGAGTGGATGATAACCCAATAATAATAATAAAAAATGATAAATTAATATATTTAGCATTAAATAATATTATATAGAAACAATAGAATTTCGAATAGTATTATAGAATTCTGTATTCAGATATTCGATTATATTTCCTATCGTATTAAATTCAAAATAATGGGCATTTTGAAAATCATTTAATTCTATTATATAATAAATATATTTCATACCAAACACGCTACACACTAGTATATGATTCAATGATATATTATATATAGATACAATATAATCAGTAGGTAATTCTAGATATTTAATATTGTTATTCTGAATTATTGATAATTTATTACTGGTCATAGAATATATAGACGTATTATTATGACAGTTGTAACAATATAATACATTATCCTTACGATGTACTATATCCGGATCATTGTTTATTAATTCCTCATATATATCATTATTTTTAGTTATTTTTACATATTTACTTAGATATTCATCAGTATTTAATATATAATATAATACACTTGCATCATGTATCAATTTTTCTAAATCGTATTTAATTTTGAGGAATTTTTTATCATCTATATTTATCAATAATATATATGCATCACAAAATAATATTAAGTGATCAAATAATATACAATAATTTTTTATATCGACATCAATTTTAAATATAGTAATTTTATCCGTGTATATATTATAACAACAATAAATATGAGTGTCTTTTGTAATTTTTATCATAAAATACTTATCTATATCATATATATTTTTTTCTTTTGGTATCATAGAAATATTTATTTCACTAGCAATAGGTGCTGACACATAATCTATGAATATATTCCTAATCGAAAAAATAGATTTTATATTATATTTCATATAGGTTATCATTTTTGTAAGTACACACTATACTTTCAGTTTAATAAATGATAACACCACGTGATAAAAATTTAACTGTCTGTGAGGAGGATATAATTATAACCGATATTATTAAACCCAAATATAATAATATCATAAACATAGAAGGAAAAATATATAATAACGGAGAAGAATTAAGTTATAAACCGTCTATATTACAAACATGTGATTTAACAAATATAGAATCGCAAATATTGGATTTTTCATCTCTATTACAAAAAAGCAAAACTTCTAAATTTATGATAGTTATATATTTAAATGATAACGTTGGATATTATTCTTGTGAATTTTATTGTAATCTTAAAAATCATATGAACCCGTTTAAAATACTACGGGAGATATATATATGTAAAGATATCTGTAATATCAAATTAAAATATAAAAAACATAAAAATGTACTAGATATTAAATTTAGAAGAAGAAAAAATTTTGTTAATGGATTTATGACATTATACACGTTAGATTTTTAAACATATCAATATTAATATACTATATCACACCTATCTGGTACATCATGTATAACATAAAAATGTTAAACTACATTATGATGAACTCTTTTTAGGGCTTGATGTGTATTTATGGAGTGTAGTGTTGTGTACTTCTTCACGTAATACAGATATGTCTATAGTATTATCAAAATAACATTCTCTTATATCAGTCACGGTATTTGTCGGCTTATCCATATTAACTGCTGCTTATTAGTTTAAATTTTCAATAATTTCTTTGTTTCTAGTATTAAGAGTATAATATTAGTATTAATAGAAGCAGAACATTTTTTTATATTATTATATAGAATTGTATCAGCATCATTGATATATTTAGGCACTTTTTTATATATAATGTAATAATGAATATCATGCAGCATACACCATTTATCTATCATCGATGTTGGCGATATGTTATTCAATAAATTGTATATTATTGCAGTGTATGGTCCACAATAATTATAATTTTTAAAATGGATACTTTTATTTTTTTTTATATAATTTCTTGATTTATATTTTAATGGTATGCAGGTTCTCATTATATTATTACACCCACACTGTACCATTAGTATAGCTATATCTAAATCCATATTATTAGTGTTGTATGTGGTTGATAGTGATTTATCTTCATTCACATAAATATTTATTTTGGCTCTATCTCTATATACATACTTCCACTTAGTTACCACAATACAAAAATCAACCATATTATAATTTAATAATTGTTTGTATAAGTTGTTGTTATTACAATATACGCATGTCATTATTTGTTATTATATTTAAAATTAAATAAATATGAAAGAATTTTTGGATTTATATTATAAACCAAAAACAATATTTATTATTAATTGTGATTATATACCATATAGAGTAAAAAATACAATACATCAAAAATATATTTATACATGTATATATTTAATAATTATACATAAAAATAAAATAATATGTAATTTAAAAATACCGCTTAATTATAATTTCTACAACAAACTATTAGATAAAAGTTTAATTCCTACAAAAATAGTAGACAATATAAATGTATATTTGTATAAAACATATTGTTACAATTCTATACATACTATTAGTAACATTATAACAGCTATAAAATGCCATTTTACACATCTTGAAAAGGTAAATCCCATAACTATCACATCATCACATAATGATATCAGGTGGTTAGGTACAAACGTAAAAGTTCCTTACTACAAATTAGAAAACTACATCACAATACTGAAAGCAGTACCAGCAGAGACTAGAAGTAGTATGATGCTAAACTTCTTAGAACAAAGGTACGGAGTTAACCATAAAGCCCTGGACGTATTCGTCGAAGACATAATATCAAAATATAATATAATATATTTTAATTTAAATTTTTAGGATCGTTATTTAACTTATCTATAATCTTACATTTACTATTCGGATTGACATGTTTAATATATACTATGGGGGAATATTCATTTTTGTCAGCATTAACAATGTAAAATAGTTTGTAGTTGTTGCCGGTTGTATTAGTGGGTAACTGTATATACTTCCAGCTAGATTCGGGTAGCAGATCTTCTTCTTCAACATATTCTGATGGTACTACACTAACAATAGAGTTGGTTTCACTTTCTATAAAATAATCCGGAGTATTCTCCAGATTAATTGTGTCCATATGATATTTCTGGATCCAATTTTCTAATATATAAAACAACGCCAAATTGTATTTGCCTTTGTGTAACTCTTTTTCAAATATTTTATTTCTATTAACTATCTTCCTATTTGTGGCCGCTAAAATGCGGGTTAATCTATGTCTATTAATATCAGTGAAGTAGCTATTATTAATATTCACAACCGCTATTCTTTCAAATATTGCCGTGTCAATATTATCAAATTTAGGAATTGGATTCATATCTATAAATTGTGTAAGATAATTTTGTTGGTCGGAATCATTACTTTGAAGACATCTCATAAGTATTGTTTCCTCTGTAATTTGTTTTATGGCTGCACAATCCAATTGTATTTTATTAGATTTCTCTGATGCAAACGAACAAGTTTTATATGTACCTATTTTACCTCCAGATGCATGAGGTTTATAACTATCATGTTCTCTTGTATACAAATCTATTGGTAATCGTATAAAATTATTTCCTAATAATTTCGTAATTAATAATTTTAAGGTGCTCTTTCCCGATCTTGTTGGACCCCATAATATAGTTATTATGGGTTTATATGTTCTTAAAATACTACTACTATAATTTCGTTCGAACAATTCTCTCTTGGAATGATCTTGAGGAATAATTGTGTTTATAATATTTTGTAAAAACAATACTTCTTGGTTTAATTGATCGTTTATATTTTCATAATTACAATTTAATGAACCTATATTTACGTATTTTTTACCCTCTTCACCCTGAATAAATTTTCTGGTTATTAGATCATATATACCGTTAAGAAATTGTATTTTATAGGGGTCAGTATTAACATTATTAATTGTAAGTGCTAATTCTACTTCAATTCTAAATTTAGCTTCTTTTATATATGTTATATTTATAAAATCTTGATGTTCTTTTAAAAAATATAATTTACCAATTTTTTTTGAAATTCTTGCAAATATATTATTATTTTCTACAATATTCCATTTTATACCATCCCAATATATATATTTACCACCTGATATTTGCTTTATTACATCTTCTAATATTATAAAATTAGTAATTTGATCACTGTCTATGGTAGGATAATCAAACTCTAAAATTTTACATTTCAATGCATTACCCAACTTCATCATTATTACATAATTATCATAAAATTTTAATATATGGCCGTTTTTATGTGCTGATTTGCCACAATAACATTTAGAATTATCGGTTTTAAATTTAATATCTATCATTAAACCAGTATAAACGTTGTTTATATTATATAACTCCTCTTTTGTTTCATTATCAATATATATGCCGAATAGAGGTGTTTTCTTCTTTAAGTAATTAACAAACTTATGTCCCTTAAAAAACATTTGGTGAGGATATATTATGGGTTTGATTTCATCATTATTATTTTTAATTATATTTACACTGACATGTGGTTCATTAAAATCAATGTATGAAAATAAATAATACTGGATATCAGTATGTGTTTTTATATGTTTATTAAATGGTATATGATAATAAGTAGAATCATCTTTTTTACTATATATTAAACGGAGCTGTGGAGCTTCTCTAAATAATGTATAATCTATATGATTAAATAAAATATTGTTATATTTATAATTTTTTATTATATTTTTAACGGCTGAAATTGCATCTAAATTGATATATATATGATTAAAATATATATGTAATGATATCTTTTTTGGATTTGTAGATATCGATATACCTATTTTTTTTTTTATATTGTTAGTATTACAAGTAATATTAAATCTGTCATTAGACAAAATTTCTGTTTTAATAAGGCCGTTTAATTCCTTAATAAACTCCTTAATCAGTATATCATGATTTGATATGTCAATATTAGTAAGTTCACAATCAATATCAAAAAATAATTTTATGTGTGTATGTGTGATATTGGGTAATATAAACTCATGTAATTCTTCATTATACATATCATCATTAATACATTTTTGTAAATTATCATATAAACCCTTAGTATTTAATATTAGTATTTTGTCATTATAATTATTATTATAATATGCATCCATTTTATTATGTAACGACACTTTCTTACCTCTTTGAACATAAATCGGAACATCTGGCATTATTTTATACTGAATTATAATATTATTTCACAAATACTCTATGTTAAGTATGTATCACGCCCACGAAGTCGACTACCAGATTATATAATCACAATAGCGATTCAGCAGATTAATAATGTTATTAGACATAAAATGATGGAAATAAATTATGGGAGCGTCGGCTAGTGTTAATACTATAGTATCTAACGTAACAAACAGAGTTGAAAATAGATTGATACAAGAAGCTGGAGCATCAGCAGAAGCAATTTGTACGGTTAGAATTGGTAGTATAGTTTTTAGTGAAACACAAGGGTGCACTATAACTGTTAAAAATTTATGTTCAGCAGATGCTATAGCGCAAGTAGATGCGGTAGTTGATGCAACTATAGAATTTTATAACGAGTTATCATTCGAACAAAAACAAGAAGCTCCATCATGGTTTACTACCGCATTTGGTGTAAATACAACTGTAAGCAATATAGAAAATGATTTTAAACAACTAATAGAACAACGATGCAAAGCCGAAAGTGTTCTGAATAGCACAATAGAAGTACAAAATATCACAGTAAGAAAATGTGTAGCACCACCTAATGAAGGTATTATGGCATTTACATTTATAAATTCAGGGAAGGCATCGGGTCAGTGTGCAATTTCTGCATTAATAGATTTACAAGTATCAGGGAGTAATAATGTAGCAGTAGCACAGTCTCAAGGAATGGATTGGAGTACTATTATATGGCCCGTAGTAATTTTGGGTATAGTTATATGTATCGTAGGGTTATTATATTATTTGAAAGAATATATTTTGATAAAACCTAAAGACAGACAATTATTAGAATTAACTAAAAATTCACCTGGTTTAATAAGTTTAATGCGTTTTTCTGATTATATTAAAACTGGAAAATTCTAACATTGCAATCCGTTAATATATTGTTACACTATAGGATTTATGTGTTGATAAGTAATAATTAGTTAATTTCGTACAAAATTACCATTATATGTTAATATGAAATTAGAGAATATAATACTTAAAAAATTATTATTTTTTATTTTATCTGCAACGTTATCGATGGTGTTTTTAGACACTAAACAATTGATAATGTTGGTTAAATTTATTTTTTCACAAATAAATTTGGTATATTGTAAAAATAAATCAGGTCTATCTGAAGGAATAAAATTTAATTTATTTGTAATATCTAATATTTTAAGCTTTATTATTAAACCATCAAAATACTTACTAATATCACAAACAGCATTAATGTTCAAAGTATTTATATTATAGTTAAAATCTATAATATCAAAATCATTACCCTCACTATTTATCAAACTCAAAGAATTGTATTTTTTTATTAATGATAATAACTGTGTATCTGATTTTGTACAAATTTCATTGGATTCGATTTTTGCCATTTTAATATGTAATGGATCAAATTTTAAAAAATATTTAAAAAAGCTTTCATTAAAAGTTATACTTGATATACATATATCTTGAGATTTTAAAAATATCGATGGATTAAATGGTCTGGTATTAATATCATTTATTATTTTAGTTGGTAATTCACTATATATATCACTAATATTTATATTTTTTGCTAATAAATTATAAGAATATATATCTTTGTGTTTTTGTTGTATTTCTAATATTACGTCATCCATATGTTCGGCAGATAAAGAATATATCAATCCAGTGTTATCTGTAGATACTGCCATGATTAAACTATACAATATATTCAATAAATCTATATCTATAATATGTCTTCCAAACAAAAAAGTCCAATGTAAAATATTGGTTGTTACTATACCATTTCTAATATTTTGATATAAAAACGAAAAGTATTTATCCATAATAGTTTCTGCATAGCCACAATTTTCTATATAGAATATATTGCTATGATTCCACATATATCCAGGATTTAACTGTTTAACATTATTTGAAAAAATATCATAGAACTTGCACATATACGCATTGGTTATATTACTAGATTCAAATAATGGATAATAAGACTGATTCTTATCTATATATGTATATATAGATCTGGTATTATTAATGGTATTAAATATGTTATCGACTATATTGTAAGAATCATTTTGATTAATATGTCTAGCCAAATCTACCTTACATAAATAAGTAAAAATCAACATTTTAACTACTGTGTTGTAATTATACTTGTATGTTTTAAATTTTACGTTATCCATTATCATATCATACATAATTTCTTTCGTGATATACTGATTTATGTCTGCAGATGACAAAGATATATCATATACTAAATCCCATAGAGAACATAAATTCATTTCAAAAGTAGAAAGATTTTTTCTTTGTTTTGTATTATACAATATATATTTCATAACTGGTTCGAGTTGTATTTTATCCAAAAATACAAATATAAATAGAGGATATAATAAACCTATTTCTTTATAAATTTCATAATCTTGCATAGATATAAAAGCAATGTAAAAGTTGAGATTTGATATAATTTCATTATTTGAAAATACTTTAATAATGTCCTTTTGGGTTCTCAAATATAGTCGTAATCCGTTTCCATAAATACCAATATCATCTAAAAACTCCATCAGATTAAATATTAATTTAGACATTTATATACATATGTATATTATAACATTATTATCAAATATTTCAGTAAATAATGTATACAGATAATTGTATTGATCATTACAATATCTGTTAAATGCACTTTTACTTATAGCTATTTCTGTTATATTATTATATAAACAAAATGTATTTATTTTAGAAATAATGTTTTTTATAACGTCAGCATCTACATTATCAAATATATCAGATTTTACAACTGCATATAATATATAATTACTTGTTGTATCAATAGCCATTACATCCTCGATATTTCTTTTTTGTTGTTTTAATTGTTTCTTACAATTATACTTTTTAAGATGTATATATTCAGTATCGAATATTTCTATATTTTTTGATACGAATGCAACTTTAGTACAATTTTTATCACATAACCTAGTAGATGTATCTATAATCATTTATTTGATTCGATATAAAATTTGTTTTATATATAACTTTGAAAGTTTATATTGATATAAAATGGCGGATTACTACAAAACATTGAATATACCCAGATCAGCATCTTCCGACGAAATAAAAAAAGCATACAAAAAACTAGCACTACAATGGCATCCGGATAAAAATATATCTAATCCACAACTGGCAACTATAAAATTTAAAGAGATATCCGAAGCATATGAAACACTTTCCAATCCGGAAAGTAAAAAAATATACGATGCTAAAATTAATGGATCCTCTTTGTCTAATTCATCTGTTTTCTCGCATAATATTGATATATTTCCTTTATTTAATAATATGTTGAATAATATGTTCAATGATATGTTTACCACACTTCTTTTTAACCCTACATTTCAAATGGAGAATCATATATATATAATGAGATGGAATACAAAAAAATCATGCTATAAAGAATATAAACCTACCCCAATGGATGTAGATTATACGTGACATTGTAATGGTTCGTTGTATTTTATATCTCCTATAATATAATTATTGTTAGGATATACATATCCATTAAATTCATAAATTTCATTAATATTTATAATTATAAATTGTAATATTGCTTTCCTTCTAGTGTCCGGAGTTATATACAATACTTCACATATATCTTCGCATCTATCTATTAGATATCCTACATAATTTCGATCATCATATGTGAATCGTACCATGGATCCGAATTTTAAGATAGTACATATATTATTTAAATTTATTACTGGTACAATGGAAGGGTATACTGGAAGAATAGTAAGATCGAAATAATTAATAAATTTAGTAATAAAGTATTTTATAAATTTCAATTGTGTTGTTTGATTATATTCTCTAAGAACACTATTTATATAATCTTGTTCATATATGATTATGTTTTTTAATATCGTTTTGGGTGATAACATTACAAAATATGATATTTTAAAATTAAAATAAAGATCTTTTATTTTAAACTGAATGAATGTTTCTGGTACAGTTGATAATTCAAAAATATAATTATCCGAATAATAACCTAATTCCCACAAGTTATATAATATAAATAGTTTTTGAAACAATATTTCATCTACCTTATTATTTTTTTTAAATATTGTTACATACTTATCTGATAATGAAGGTAAATTCATCTTCAAAAAATATAAAACTATTGAGCTGTTATTTTTTTTATACATTCCCAATAATAATGGAAATCCTATGATCTCTCTATTGGTTACTTTATAGGTTAATGTTTTCCAAATCATATAATTATCATATTCATTAACACCAATATATTTTTCCACACAATCTATGTGAGATGATACAATAGTACTAGAAAATTTATAATAACTAGCTATGTCTTTAAACATTATAGACGCTTGTATTCTACATTCATTAAAATTCAATATATCTTTCTTACTAGAATTGTATATATTTTTATCGTCTGGCATATAATTACTTTTTATATATTCATCCAGCTGCTTAAAAGTTTCTAATAAATTGGCCATTTAATTATATACAAATCAATTATGTATATTTAGATGATAAAAATGTGTTTTTGGCATTATTTAATTTCTTTCTTTCTATAGTTAAATCAAAAATTTCCTTCTTTATCATTTCACTTTTTATATTATTTTTATATATTATATAATAAAAATATTTATAATATAATAATTTTAGTTTGGACCGTATATCTATTATAGATTTATCAGATAAGTCATCTTTTTCTTGAATATTGATAGGTAGTTCAAATTTAAAAATATAAAAGTCATCCTTTATCTCTGCATATAATAATTTTAAAATATATAATCTATCATAGAAAATGTTTGATTGTAGTAATTTATACGAGAATTCTAATATAGTGCTTTTTTTTAATTTAACAAAATTTTTTATTATCTTTAATTTTAAGAGATATTTCCTCTTTAAATTGTTATACTTCATATTAATTTGTTTTCTCTTCGATGATAAGTTTAATATTAATGATAGATTTTTTTCATATTCAATATATAAATTACCTAATTCATGTTTATGATCTAAAATAATAGTATTATAATTTATATATACCATAATAAGTTTAAAATAATTTCTTAAATATTTTATACAAAAATATTCATTAGTATTAATATTCATATCCATATTAGATTTTATACATGAGAGTTTATTACATATATATGTATAATACTCTAATGTGCAATTAATATAGTCTATATTACAACGTATATGTATATCTAATTCTGGGTATGTAGTTGGTAGTTCTTTTTTATATATATACTTACTATAAGGACCAATCGATATATTATTATATATATTATCTAGCGAGTCGGTTTTAACAAAATTTAATACTTCAATATCATAATAATTAATAAAGTAATTATCAATATTTTTATTTATAATTTTATTATAAGACAATTTTAAGTTTGATACTAATATATCTGAACAGTTGTTTTTATTATTAAAATAGTATGTATTAATAAATTTCCTATATAATGATTTATCTGTATCCAGATATGGTGTTACTATATCAGTATTATCAATATCAAATATATTAAAGGAATCTATTTCTTTGTATGATCGTGGTAATTCATACACATATAATGGATATGAATAATATCCTGTTGTTATAGGATTCTTATCCAAATAATCATATGTTTTATGAATATCAAATACATATTGATCGTAATTAATATTCCCTCCAGTGTTATCCACGCTACCCTTTAAAGTAGACACTCCCATATTTATTTTTAGTTTAGAAACATCTTCTTTTAATGAGTTGATATTATCTATTATATATTTATATAAATTGTTAAGACTAGATATCTTATATTTTGAATCGATATTAGATATATTAGATAAATCTATAAACTTGGATATTTTACTAATACTATCAACTATTTCTGGTAATCTAGAATCATACACGTATTTTTTTAAATTTTCTACTTCATCTTTGAGATTATTCAGGTACGTATTTAAAATATTTATGTTGTTGGGATCTGATTTAATCTGTGCTATCTTATTATTTATGTTATTTATTTCTGATAATAACATATCTTTAGATACATAATTAGTATTGTTTAATATATCAGTAATAGTAGCTATTTCATTATTAATATTTGTAAAATCTGTTGTTAGATCTATATGTGTATCATTAATAGATAGCAATTGTTTATTTAATTTATCTAAATTTGTAGTTGTAGATTTCATAAAGTCTTCTATATTTTCCGATGTGAGTATTGTTTTATTATTAATGTTTTCTATATTCAGCCCGAAATTTTCTATTTTTCTATTTAATTTATCTATATCATTAGATAGTTTATTAACATTTATGTATATGTCTTGCGTCGTATTGGTTTGTAAAATATTAAATTCGTTCTTGAGATCTGATATATTTTTTTGAATATTAGATATATTATTATATTCGTATAAATTTTCACTATATTTATTTATAGTCTTTTGAATATAGTTTTTTAATTTATCATTGTATTCTTGTATTAAATAATCCAATTTGTCGGTTCGTATTATATCGTAATTATACTCATCACCGATCATATTAATAGTAGTTTTTAGAATATCAATTAATTCTTCTTTACTTAATTTACTTTTATCCATATCAGCAATAGCTGATATATTAGCATTATATAAATCAATAGCTTTATTAATATCGTTTTGCATATCTAGTATGTTTAGTTGTATTTTTTTTAAATCCGAATTATATATTTTATTTATATTATATATGTTGTTATTTATCGATTCTGTATTGTTTTTTACATCAAATAATATATTTTGTAATATATCTGATAATGACTGATCTTTAAATATATCTTGTAATTTATCTATATTTATGAACTGAGATATGTATTCAATATTACCAGCACCCAAATCATTATATTTAGATTTTAATTCGCTTAACTCGTTCCGCAATGTTTGTAATTCCGAATTAATAGACGATATATCTTGTTGGAAATCCGATTTTAATGTTTGAAATTCATAATCATTAGTTTTTTTATTTAAAATGGTATCATATTCTCTAATTACGTTATCGTGATATTTGATTTTATCATATATTGTATTACGCTCGGATTTTTCGTTTTCCATATCATGGATTAATTCTAAAAAATTATCTTTAAACAATTTATGATCCGATACAACCTCATCGACTTTCGATGACATATTATAAAATATTTCATCGTTGTGTGTGAATACATTATTTTGTGATTGTATCGTATCTATTAATAATTTATTTTTATGTAGTTGATCATCTAATTGTTCGCCTAAGTTACGTATACTATCCTTTTCTATCCGTAATTGTGATAATAAATCATTATTTGATATTTTCTGTGATTCTAATGTACTGGTATAATTGTCAACTAGTAAATCCAAATTTTGTGTATAATTCTGTATAGCTGGTTTTATGTTAGTAGCATATTCATAATATTGATCTGATATTTTTTTAATATATTCATCTGATAAGTTAATTTTTTCATTTAATTTCCTAATGTTTTCCTCTGTTTTAATTTTATCTATAGATTCTAATGTTGTAGTTGTATCAATCAATTTGACATATTTATCATCTGATATTAAATATTTAATAAAGTCAGTTATTTGATTAAGTTTAACGGGGTCTATTTTATTTAATTCTTCTATTTCGTCATTCAATGATAAACTTAAATAATCATGTGATACATGATAATCATCACCTTCCTCGGAATATTGTGTAGTATTGAGTTCATCATCGATATCATTCATAAAATCGTATAAATCTTCTCTGGCCGCTTCTAAATCGTTTATAGAAGTCTGGGTTTTATCTAATAACTCATCTAATCCATCTAATTTTACATTAGTAGATTCTATAAATTCAGCCATCTTGTTTTCTAATATTTTACTGTGTTCTTCTTGGATATGTATTTTATTATCTATATCATCTAATAATGTTATTCTATTTTCTAAAATATTGGTATGTTCTTGCTGTGTACGTATACTACTATCTATGTCGTTTAATAATCTTTTATTTTCTAATATATCAGATTGGAATTCTAATTTCATTATGTTATTTGTATCTGTTATATAATCATGTAATAATTGTTGATTTGTGCGGATTGTATTTTTTATCTCTGAAATTGATGGCGATTCACTAAGTATATTTTGAATTTTATTAAAAAATATAATATCCATCTCATTACTTTCTATTATTCTTTTTACTTCATTGTCTAAATTAGTATTAACTATATTGTCTATATAATTGGAATTCAATAATTTCAACAATTCTTCTTTTATAACTTGTGTAGTATCTACAGTACTACCAGTTATAATATCATTAGCTATAATTCTAATTGTAGACATAGTTACATAATTTCTTAATTTGGTTTCTATTTCTTCTATATCATAATAATTGTTTAATAGATTTTTCACGTAATTCATACTTACAAACTCATTGTACATAGGATTTATTTTACTATCTATCAACATTTGTAATTCGTTTAATACCCAAGATTGGGCATATTTTTTTATATCGTTTTCAATTAATATATCTTCCTGTTTTGGTATATATGTATTAATATTTTTTTTTCTCAAGTTAATTATATCCTTGGCAGTTTGTAAATATATATCATTGTACGTTTCATAATATTTTTTCAATGCTGAAAAATATTCTTTATATGAATATAAATACTCTAATATCACATTGAAATTGATTTTTTTTGTAGTTGTTATTATTTTTTTCCTTATAATAATTTCAGATACCAATGAATTGTATATAGTGACATCTGAACTACTAATATTGTTCAGTTGAATATTATTAATCAGTAATAGTAAATTATATAATAATCTCAATGTATAGTCGTCATTATTGTAAATGTCCATTAATTCTAATATATAATTTGATATATTAAATTTTCTTGATATATTTAATAATTTATTATCTAATTGCATCTTATTTATTATTTATTAAAAAATCCCAAACTAAAATGGATGATTATACAACTGATTATTCTAATATCGATAAAAATAAAGCAATTAAACAACTTATAGACTCATATGGACTGGATTATTTTTATAATATAATCAATATAACACTACCTATAATAGAAAAGTCCAAATATTGTTTATATTGCCATACATCTATACGGAATAATGAAGTGATTTTTAATCAAGATAATATACGTATAGGTAGTTTTTGTAGTGTAATATGTTGTAATATATATAGATCTATGATTCGTAATATAGCGGGGTTTCACGACGATAATTATTTTATATTTGTACCGTTTAATATTCTCACAGAAGATTCTAAAATTGTGTTCTATAACATTATCTCGGAAGCTGCTAAAATAACTAATTACGATATTATGAGATTTTATACATATATGGTGAAAACAACATTACATGTGACTATATATTTTCTGCTTGACTTTACTGTATGTAAAAATTTTAATTTTAAACTAGATATAACAAACATATCAACTTGTTGTTTATATTGTGATAAAGAATATCAATCAAATTGTATTAATTTGACATGTAAAGACATTATATTTGATACGTTTTGTAGTATTATATGTAAATATAGCTTTTCCAGCATCATAGGAAGTTCATTATTACCATTAAACACATATAATTTTAGAATATGCCCAATAAATATGATTTCAAATTATAATATATTTAAAAAAGCAATTAAACCATATATAAATAGTAATAATATGTATATGTATTGTAATTATGTATATAATAACCAGCTAGAACTTAGTGTTTATATTCCAAAATAATCCTTTATAAATGAATATCAATAAATATATGTGTTTTAACATCAATTTCGAAGATGTGTGTACATGTTATACTGAAGAGTCTAGTCCAGAATTTTCAAAGGACAATAGTGATAATTATCATTTATGTAGTGCGGATGGAAATTGTTCTATATCTAAATTATTAAGACTTTTAACTTCTGATAATATTAACAGTTTGATAGCGGGTGCATCTAAAATAATGGACAAGAAAAAGGATAAAATTATGAAAAAAGATGATAATACAAAAAAAATAGATCAATCAGATTATTTTGTAGAAAAATATAATTATATCAAAAAAGTGGCAGATTATATCATAGAAAAACTGGAAAAATCAAACGAGTTACCATCAGAAAGAACTATATTAAATGTAATAAGAGAATATAATAAGAAAGAAGGTTTGTTTGTTGAACCTGATGATTTTCTGATTAATGAAATTAAAAACTACATAAATTTACTATTTCAGAAAAAAATTAAAGCATATAATCACCCATTATTTTGTGTATCACCATCCAATACGTCACTATTGATAGAACAATTAAAAAATATAGATACAGCATTTGATTTGGCTAAATATCAATCAATTATAGAATTAGTAAGGAAAAAAGCATGCTCATATACCGATCTTACATCTTTACCAGAATTAATACCACTCGTACATTACGGCAAATATATGTTACCATCTGTAGTAATAGCATTATTTGGTATAAAGTTACCAGTACTATTCGATTTAATTGCAAAACAAGATCTATATGTATTATGTAAGGAGATGGAAACAACCAAGTATGAAAATTATAAAAATACACTGTTATTACTGTTTAGAATGAGCGACAAAGAACCATTTCAATGTCCAAAAGGACACATAGGAAGTAACACAAATACAGTATATGGTGAAATATGTAGAATAGTATTATCTATGATTCTAAAAAAAATATTGTTGGGAATAATGCAAGGTATACTATATGCTGATGAAATTCCATATATAAAAAATCTGTTAGATGGCAATGGTTCTGACGAAGAGTTGCTCAAATTTATATTGAAAATCTGGTCATTCAAACCTACGACAATACAAACATACACTCCTAATGGATTTATGACAGAACGTGTGTATTATGTTGAATATGATTTTAGAGATAGATTTTATGATCAAAATCACAAATTTAACGATAGAATATTATCATATCCATATTATGATCCACAGTCAAACAAATTATTATGTTCTCTTGCATATGCAGATATGACTAATATGGCTCCTATTGGTATGATGAATCCCATGTATTATGCGAACACTAGAATAGGTAAAAACACGATTGTAGACACTATGGGTATTATTATATTGTATGTGCCCAGATTAATTAAACGTGGGAAAATATTTAATGAATATTCTGATAAATTAATAACTACGTATATAGATATTGAACCCAATCTAACTATAAATGGAATTAATTACTTTTTAAAAAGTGCCGTATGTTATCCGATAGATGATGTATCCAATATATGCGGTTATAGAGACACATTAAGTACTTTTGCATTATTAAATACACAAAAAGGATGGTTAAAATATGATCCTGATTATAATTTGTATAGTGAAAAAGAAAATGATCTTATAAGTAAGTTATATAAAGCAGAATATAGACGTATTTATCCGGATACAAATAATGACGAATTTGAGGATAATTTTAAGGAGTGGGTCAAAGATTATAAAAATATAAATGATATAACTGCATTATATAAAACGGGCATGATTAATATAGGTTCGTTAATTATAGATACTGAAGAAGCTATGAGATTAATAAATTCTGGAGGAATATTAATGATATATGCCCAGGATTATATGGATTTTAATACACAAAATTCGTTGGGTAGATGTTATCCTTGTTAAACTGACATATTATGACTTAAACGGATTAACTCTATTGGATTCATTATTTTGTAAATATGATATATATGTCATATAGTAATAATAAAATCCTGCCCCACATATAATAGAACATATAAGATAGAATATATAAAAAAACAACGATACAAATATCATTTATTTCTCTAATAAATGTATTATATATTAATTATTACTATAATATGTATTTTAATAGTAGCTGCATATTATTATGTAAAAAATACCGGTAGAGAAATGGTATCCGTCGAAACCGATAAAACAAAGGAAATTGCCAAATCAACAGCAGATACACTTAACACTTTAAATAATCAAACAATAAAACAATTTATAAACGATACAATTTCTATTAATAAAATTAAAAATATCGAACATAGATTGACGGTACTAGAAAAATCAATCGATTTGTTAGATAGTGCTCAAAAACCGTCGGAAGATTCAACCGAATTAGCACCAGTAAAACCAATAAATAAAGAAAATAAATCACATAAAAAAAAACAAACTGAAGAATATGAAATTAAATGATATTTTCATAAATATGATCTACCCTATCAAATATAATGATATATATCTAACTAATCTATTTTATATAATCATATCGGAAAAATCCATAAATTATGATGATTTTTTTGAGGTATGTGTTAATCCGTCTATTGGTGGGAATGTAACTTTGGTAAATATTCTATTATCAACTACGGTAAAACCAACCATACATGAAAAAATATTGCCAACATCAATAGGTACGAGTTAGCTTAATACAGGTTAACCAGTAATAATTGCCGGTATATACGACTTAAAGATATGTAAATAATATTAATGATATCAAAATTTAATCTCTGGACACGAGATTAAAAATCGCATGTGTATGATAATTAATATGATATAGCTGACCTAAATCTATAATCTGTAGATATAATTGTATATGGGTTTGCATATAAATATTTGTATCCATACATTTTTTTTCCATTATTATATACTGGATGATATAATATTTTAAATTCCATAGTATCGTCGGTAATAGTCGGTTTTATTGATATATCAGATAAAACAGTAAGTGTATCTTTAAGAAACAACCATTCATCATACATAATAGGATAATACACAACATTAAAATTTGTTATATTAGTAGGATAATGAATACTTAAATCATTCACAGTAAACAAGTTGGGTAATTTTACTGATTGTTTTTTGTATATATCAGTACTATTAACCACCGTTAATAACTCGGGATAATAGTTAACATTAGTGACTGCTTGGGATTGTTTTTTTATATCATTATTTATTTTATATTTTATGTTCATATCATTATATTTCACTGATATAGTGTATTCAAAATCCAATATATTTTCTATTGTTGCTATTGTATCTTTATATCTATTATAATCTACGCATGGTATATTATTGGTTGTATAATCGTGTATTACCACGGTTTTTATACGTAAAATATCTACAAGATTATTTTGTTTTATATTTTCCATTTTTACTATATAGAAGATATATATTTTCAATTTTTATGAATCCACTTGGAAAACAAACCGCTATTAAATATAAAATTCTCTAAAAATTCTATATTAAATAATTCAGTTCCCGTGTAATATATTTCATATTTTATATCCTTTTTTGGTACTTTAGATAGTGTTGATGTTATATATTTATATAAAGTGGGATCTGCTTCGGATAATGATGGAAAAAATCTTTTTATGAATATAAAAAAATAGATTATATCATTTGATATACTACTTATTTTAGATACTATAGTTCCTTTTATTCTATTATTTTCAATTTTATTAAATATTGAAAAATCAAAATCGCTTAGTTTGAATAAATACGGCTCATTGAATTTTAATGTATAATCATTATATTTGATAATATGTGGCTTCGTTATAAATACTAATATATTATTGGGTTTTAGATCATTATGATTAAATTTATTGTTTGTATTTGCTACAAAAATAGTAAACAATATTTGTAAGATCATATGTCTGACATAATATGGCTCAATACTTATAGCATTATTCCCATTTTTCATATCTGGATATTTATCATTGTTTAATAATAAATCGGGTGCAGAACTTATAGCTAACGGTAATATTATAACAGTAGCACCTATAGGATCAGACTGTATTAATTTATGCCCTTGTACTTGTCTTAATAAATGTATAAATCTATCAAATTTATTTATTAAAATAATATTATTATATTCTCTTTTGAAGTTAACTTTTAATAAATATGTGAAATAATTATAAAAACTTACAATTTGGTTAAAATTTTTATTGTAAAACAAACTATAATATATGTTAGCTATATTATTGTATTCATATAATTCCATATCCAAAAAATCGAATGAATAATCATCATCTATAGCATATTTAATCATTATAAGAATCAATGCGTGAATTAAAAAATACCATTTAAATGCCGAACAATCGAATTTTTTCAGTAAAGTTAGAGGCACGTTAATATAACGATTTACATCATATTTTGTTAGTAATATATTAAGATTATAAGGTATATAATATTCATGTTCCATATTAAGTGTTTCTTTATTAGTCATTATGAATTTCATACAGTAATAATCATTACATCTAAATACCGTACCATAACCCCCAGAATCTATATGATATAAGTAATCATCAATAAATATATTATTTATTTTATTATATACGGTAAATATTTTATCGGTAACAATTGGAATTTTTAACAAGTTAGATTTAAATGCATCTCTATTTGTAGTGAGTACATCAAATGCATTAATATCGTTGATATTTACAAAAATTTTTTTTGCAAATGTTTCTAATAATTTTTCACATTCAGATCTGGTCATATTAAATCCTTTAAAGTAATAATATAAGGATTCAAATGTGCCTATATCGCCTGTTATATATGCTTTAGTCATATTTATAATAATAGTTTTATTATTAACACACAATACTAATATTATATGATGAATTAATAACTAACTAATTCGCTTACATTATCATCTGTATTTTGATACATATTAATCATATCTATATTAGATTTGATATTAATTAAATCATCTTTATAAGGCCCTTCTGTAGTTAAAACATATAAAGAATCAGAAATAACGTTCAAATGTTCCGGTACCGTTAAATAATATATTGAAGAATTCATATCATATATTATATATACCTTAATATCTCCAGCTTTTTTCCATATATTTTTCATAGAACATACTAAATCTTTTTTAGTCTTCAGAATCTCATCTGTTTCTGCCAAGTTAGGAGTTATTATAATGTGGGTGAGACTATATCTCGTAGTGGTATCCAAATGTTTATATGCATGTACTAAAAATATAGTCGAAATAATACCATGCCTGCATTCATTTGTAAAATTATCTAAACAATCTCTACTTTTATCACCTATATCATCAAAAATAACTAATTTTCTATGATCGTTATTAGCCGACCATGTTAAAATTTTCTTGGTGAAATTTTTAATGGATTCCTTTACATTAATTTTATCATCTAAAAATAATGTATTATCTGGATATATAAACTGCCAGTAATTATTCGATGTATACGATGTTTTTGATCCTATTATCATAAAAACGTGTTGAAATCTATTTCGAATCGCCATTAATAAATATTTTAATAGTACAGTTTTTCCGCTATTTGTTTTTCCGAAGATTGCTATATTAAAATTGTTATTGAATATATCCAAGTTTACCATTGATATGTCATCCATTTAAAATTTAAAAAATATAAATTCTTTTTATATGTAAATGGAACCCAATTTAAATCCTCATAATGAAGAGCTATTGGTTGTAGAATTGAGAGAAGGAAATAATCATAAGGATTTGTTTTCAATTAATTTAAAGACGTTTGGCACAATGTTGGCAAGAAGATATGGTGGGGGTGCTCAACATCCGCATCATCTTCAAAGTGTTATGAATCCGGAATATTATAATGACATATCAGCAGGAGCATCAAATCCTAACTTTACTGGTTATACTAGTACAGGTGAGTGTGATAGAAGAAGTAATAAAGGACCAGGGTGTACCAGATCTAAAAATTACCCTCTACAAGGGGACAGAGATACTACGTACGAACCAGGTGGAGTAGCGGATGTTTTAACTAAATTGATGATGAAAAACTAGTATCATGAGTTAATTTATAGATAATATGTTGAACATTTTTCTAATCATATCGTAATTTTCGCTAATAGTATTATTTATTGTTTGGCTGAGAGTTTTACTGATTCGTGGTATTATAGTGAAATCTTTATATGAATAGGTTATATCACAAAATAGATCTGGATAATATTCTATTAATTGTACAGCTCTCTTAAATGATATGTTTCGAATAGATAATGCAGATATTAATCGGGATTTGGTTATTGTCGACTTTTTTATATTTGCAACTGTATTTATTAATTGTAAGTTCCGTTTGTATTTTGTATCTAATATTATTTTTTTAGTAAATATATCAGATAATTCTTTAATATCGTTTAAAAAACACAGCTCTTCTACAGCAGCCTCTGAAATGTGTTTAAATCCTAATTGATTCATAAAATATATTATCCTTTTAATTAACCCGCCGTCACATGTGCTTAATAATTGTAATCCATTATATATACTATACATAGGCATTATTATGGGATTGGTACTTATCTCTAATATATCTGATATTTTTGGTATTACACTACCACTCAATACTATTCGTAACACGGCGCCAGTATTTATATTATTATCTATAACATATTTTGCATTATATCCATTAACACGTTTAATAGTAGATTTTCCCAATAGTATAGGTACTACATTAATTAGAGGAGTATAAACATTATACTTAGTTATATTCCAATCTATATCAATGACAGTAGTTATGCCATATTCAGTATTTAATTTATATGCTATCGACCATTTTGGATTGGATAAATTGGTAGGTTCTTCATTTATATTATTATTCCGTATAATTAAACCGTCAATATCATACTTTATAGTTTGTTTATATTGTGCATATATTTCTCTTAAGTAATTATAGTTAATTATTGATTTATGAATAATTTTATAATCTACACACATCATATTATGTGTTATAAAATAATCAAATTGATCAGCTTGCGTTAATCTTGGATTGATTATTTCATATACTATAAAATGGATATATTTACATATATTATCATCAGGACTGATTTTATTTAATTGACCAACAACGTCAGATCTGTTGTATGGTTTATCAATAACTAATTCCCCCCTTATGGCTTGAATGGTATTATCTATATCTTTATTAAATTGTATATGCTTAAAAAACTCAGTTACATCTCTTCCATATGTACCGTCACCTCTAGTATAAAATTTAAAATCATCTATAACCCACAATATCGATACCCCATCAGCTTTCACTGATAATACCATAGTATCTGTTCCATATTTTGTTAACCACTTATATAATTTTTTATCACTCTCATATGTTTTATTTTCACTAGCTAGATAATATGGTAATTTAACAGTATTATTTCTTTCAGGTGCACCAACTTGTAATAAAACCCTAGAAGTTGGATATTTTTTAGATATATAGCTCATAATGATATCATATATATTGTCAGATATTTTTGGATTGTCTGTATTATAATATGCGTCATTCGCAATATCAATTATATTTTCCAACTCATGCAGTTTCAATTTATCTAGTTCTGATATTATACTATTAGTTTTATTCAGTATATAGAATATATTATCCATTATATTTACTTTAAGTTGTATTTTTATTCAATAAATGAATATAACACCCGAAAGTAGTTCAATAAACAGAGTTGCTAGATCTATATTAGTACCATTCTATAAAAGTGCTAATATACCATTATGGACATTAATAATTTTGGGTATCACTATAATTATATCGCTTATTTTTATAATAGTACAAAATTATACGGATAGCACTACAGCTGTTTGGTATTGTTTGACTACATATATTAATATTATAATGATTACAATTTGTTTAATTTTATACGTACTATATTGTAAATATAAGAATACTACGATAGACAATCAATAATTTTATAATTAAATGTATTATGATCAATCCTTTGTATTACGAGAAGATCCCGTTGATAATAACGGATATTATAAACCGTGCTCCCATACAAATATTGAATTGGTGTTATTACAACCGAATTTAAAAAGTATAAATCGAAAATATATAAATTATTTGGGTACTAAAAATCATTATATTGATAAATATAATAAGTTTATAAAAAATAAACATCTCAATTTGGAAGTAATATCGGATGAAACTGTAAGGTCAAAATTTATATAAATAAATGTATTACAATCCTATTTTTAATAGTATAGCCGGGAAACCATTACACGATGAAGATGGTGATGAGTATGAATATTACGCTGGTGCTTTAGATGTGTCAAGTGGAAAACTAGTTAATATGTTTAAGTTTTTAGCACCAATTGCATACCCAAGACGTTTCGCCAAATTTAAACTTAAAAAATTAACACCCACAAAAGAAACTACATTCATATCAATATACGATGTTAGAGAATCTGTATCCAATAACGACTTAACTCCAGAAATTATAACAGAAAACATATATAAAAATAAATATATTATAGGAATGTCCAAAAATTCAGATGTACCTATAAAGAATAAAAAATATAGAAATAAAAAATCAATTTTCAGACAGTCTTCTATTCCTGTTGCAATAAAATTTACTGTTCCCATTAATAATATCATGTATCAAATGGAGGACAATACATCAGAACGAGTGAGTGATAAAATTCTTATTTCAGATGATACAGTGTTCGGATATAAATTATTGGATAGGTATGTGTTTTCAATACCAACAAATATTATTAAAATACAATCAATGTATTATATATCACCTGATAAAAAATTAATTTTATTGAAACCAAAAAAATCCTTAAAAGAATATATATCAACCGATTATAAAAGCATAGAATTCACTGATTTTGATGTTATTCAATCTGAATTATTAAAAGATGCTACAGAATTTGATATTTAATTTCTTTACTGTAAAATATTCCACCGGTATTTATGAAAAATTATTGTACATTTTTAATAAATAGCGATGTTTATTCAGACCATAAATAATATATTTTCAGTAATTTTGTACATATGTAGTTGGTGTATATCTAGATTTGTTACTAGATGTATTAACACACTAATAATAACAAACAATGGTGTATTCAAGCACTATCTGCACAATGAAAATAAGTCATCCTTGATAACATTTGCGAATCATCAGTCTATCTTTGATGAGTTTGTTATTATGAGTAATATATTGGATTTTAGTGATTGTTTTAAAATAAATCGAATGAGGTGGACATTAGCTGCCAAAGATATATGTTTTACAAACAAAATATTATCGTATTTTGCAACCATAACAAAAAATATACCAATAATAAGATTTAACGTGGGTTTTGCTCAAGAAGGTATGAATTTAGCGGTGGATAAATTAAACAACAATGAGTGGGTTCATATTTATCCCCAAGGAGTTATCAGTAACAATATAAAATTAAAAAAAGGTCTTGCATACTTAATATATACGGCACTAAAAATTCCTAACATTATTATGATAACACATAGCGGATTAAATTCACCGCTTTACATACCTCATCGAATAAGCATCAATATATGTCATCTAACTGACGTAGAAGATTACGTAACACTACTAAAGGCCAATAATACGCCATGTAGATTGGCTATAGATCTCATAACTGCCAAGATGGAAAAAATAATGGCAGAAAAGATTATAAACCAACCTTCTAGTACGACTTGACGTTTAATAGTTGTTTTGGTGAATATGTTGTTATTTAGACATTACCATTAAACTGGCACCAAGCACAGATCGTGGAATCATAATGTGTTATCTACATTCTTTACGTAATTACGAGCAGAATTTACTTACCATCATGTTGCCACTTATGTATTACCGCCCAGTGGTGCTTTATACAGAGATCACTACAATAATAATATTTTTTGTCGGGCTTTTCTTTTTTACACCTACTACATACACGCAATTTGTCCTGATAAACTATCCTACATCCACAACACATCTTATTGGCTGATATGATCTTATGTTGTGCTTTTATAACAAATTTATCCCACTTCGCACTATTGTAATTGTCTTTATCTGTATATACTATATATGTTGAACATAAAAGTATATATTTCACTCCATTTACGAACAATCTCCTTACAGATGACACATCTTCACATAGTGGCAGTTTAAAACATTTTTTCTCCTTATTGTGTGGTACCATCACTATTTTGGTCACTTTTGTCAGATCGAATGAATACAACTTGGCAAGGTATTTAGCTAGGTCATCTATTGTGCGGTCTGGATGCGTTATAAATGTAAGCATTACTAGATCGTATAATACATCAGCCTGACTGTTTTTTTTAATTACGGGCAGATCCATATCTCTAAGATTTTCCGATAACTGAAAATTTATTTCAATACAGTATACTTATAGTAGTTATCGTTATTAGACTCTTATATTTTCAATAATTGAAAATAAATATACAAATAAAAATGACCGATAAATATATTAAATCTATAATAAAAAAAATAGCAGAAAGATATCTGGATAAAGATCCAATCGAAGGAATCCGCTTAAAAGCTATGAGAAATATAGATGTTCCATTTAAAAATCTAAAAAACGATTTACCAAAGTTATTCACCAGAGAAGAAGTATTAAGCATTCGGGAAAACAAATCAAATAAGGAATTATATATAATTAAAATCGAATATCTCGATTCTAAAGTAAGTGATGTAAATTATTCTTATGCGTTATTTAATGATAAAAGTTATGATTTAGGAATATCAATAAAAATAAGTATGATAAAGGAAACTATATCAAAGGATTCTATTTCCCGATCCATACTATCTGAAAGTTCATTTTCGCATCAAGAGATAAGAATACCGGAGTTAGTTACATTTGCGGGATCATTCTTGGATATCAATAATCCTGGTGGATATTTTATAGTCAATAAAGGAATAACAAAATTTGTAACTTTAAAAATAGAACAGTCATATGTATGGCCAAAATATAAAAATAAACAAAACAATTATCATATATCTATCATAAGTAAAAAACCAGGATTCAGATTGATTAATGAGAAACTAACTCCCCCACAGTTCTTGACAGTAGATATGAATATTTTACCCGGAAAAGTTAAATGTATAATTAATTCTAATAATAGTTTTATAGCAATAGATTTAATATTGCTAATACATTTTCTGACCAACTATAGTTTTGATGTATTACTAAACGTATTGAGTTCGAGGTTTGAAGTAGATATGATAACTATGATTAAAATAATAATAAATAATTCTATAGGAATACTGCAAGAATATAATGGTATCACAGATTACATCGATAAAATGATACGTACGAAATATGAAAAAGCTAAATCTAACAAGCGATTTAAATTATCAGAACAAGAATATAAAATAGATATTTTTAACAACTTTCTTCCTCATATAGATACTGGAAATTTGGATAAAGGTATGTATTTAATATTAATATTTAGACAATTTTGTATAGCTATATGTCAAAATACAGTTTATCCGGATAAAGATAATTTATCGACCAGGCGCATTTCAACTGCTGCTGATACATTTGAAACTATTATTAACTCAACCATTGATAGTGCTTTTAAAACAGCGAAGGAAGAATATAAAACAATAGAATTGAATAAAGTTATTACACAATCTAAAATAATACCACAAATAACATCTGCATTTAATAATTTTTTTAACATGCAAGATATAAAAAATAAGGATGTAGTGAAATTAGCTAATAATACAAATTGGCATGAACCTATTACAGTAAGTACCCAAGTAGTACGAGGATCGAGTATAGAACTTACAAAATCTTTGGAAGCTAGAAATTTGAATGAATCTTCTATAGGATTTTTAGATGTTTACGATACACCTGATGGGGGACCTAATACCGGTTTAGTTAAACGATTAGCTATTGGAACAATAATATCACACCATACAATAGATGTACGAGAAAACACGTTTAATATGGTATTAAAATTTATAATGAAGTATATAAGAAACGTAGATAGGATAGATAAATTATATGGTGTACCTATTTCAATCATTTCTGAATCCGATCATTATATAACATCTATAAAGGAATCGTATGTAAAAGATTTTGTGGATAGTATAAAATACGCCAAACGACACAATATGCTAGTAACTAATGATATAGGTATAGAAGTAGTACCAATACACACATTTGATAATATAAAAAAAATATATGTACCTTCGAATAATCACCTACAAATAAGAATAAACGTAGGTAATAAACGTATGATAATACCCATGTTTATAGTTAGTGATGGGATATTAAATTTTACAAAATACAATATTGATCTGAAATCATTAGATGATATGCCGTTTTCTGCTATAATAAGTACATATCCTGATATAATAGAATTTATGGATATTGGGCAGTGTTTATATTCTATTATTCACAATGATTATGAGGTATTTATAAAATTGGATATAAATGATAAAAAAAAATACGACTATGTGACATTCCCTCCATATCTAAATTTTAGCTATATATCATCATGTTTATATGATATAGGAAAAATAACAGGTGTTAGAGGTACATTCGGAGATGCTCAACAAAAACAAGTCATATCCGGTCCTGTAGATGATGTATTTAATAAATTTGATTCTTGTAATTTTTTGGCGTTTCCAATAGAACGTCCTTGTATAACGAATATTCCATTGGAGTATTCAGGTATAGCTCGCAATGGTATAGGATATCATATTTTAACTGGATTATGTTCCTGGAATATGAATATAGAAGATGGGATAATAATCAATAGAGAATTGGTTGAAAGTGGAAAATTAAGCGTTATAACTATGATACCCGTCAAAGCTGAAGTATCTGATATTCAAATAAATAGAGAAAATCCATTACCACAAAATTCCAATAACGATTATTCTAAAATTACACATACTGGTCTACCTGCTGTTGGTACTGTCTTAGTTAATAAATATGGTACTAAAGATGCGTTATATAAATGTTTAAAATCAATGTTTAAAGATAGTGATGATAGTAATTATGTTTTTGATCAATCCGAAGGCTATCCATACGAATATCCTGCAGTGGTTATTCGAGTGAAGAAAGACGGTACTGATATCATACGATTATATGAATTATTATCGGCATATAGACGGTTAAAAATAGGAGATAAAATAACAACGAGAGCTGCCCAAAAAGGTACGATAGCAATGATTGTCGATCCCCATAATATGCCGTACATTTCAACAGGAGAACGAATAGGAATTTTAATAAATTCCACAAGTATAGTTGGTAGAAAAACACTATCTATGAATATAGAAGCAATGTTAACTGAGTTATTTGGAAAAATACCATCACATAATGGAAATATACGATACATTGATTATCCAACATTTACGTCTGCAACTACAACTGATATCATAGAAATGATAACAAAAAAGTTAAAGAAAAAATATACTAGTTTATCGGATAAAGAAATAGATGATATTGTAACATGCAAACAATATTTGTATAACCCACACACACATACACCTATAGGGATATACGACCCAGAAACAAAAGAATATACCAAAACGTTTGTAGCACCAATAATGTATTGTAGATTATCTCAAATGGCAGCGGATAAAATAGCTGTTAGAAATAAAGGAAGATTGGATAAATTAGGTCAGCCACCATCTGGTAAAAAAAAAGGTGGTGGTATTAAAGTAGGCGAAATGGAAGTGGATGTTATAGCTACACATGGTGCTGTATACACTTTACACGAAATGATGTCGGATTCGGGTGATAAACAATTATTAGCTAAAATGTGTGGTAATTGTGGCATATTTGCAACATATACTAGTACCAAATATTATAATAGATGGCACTGTTTACATTGTGATAATTTGCAGCTATCACCCAAAATTTTTGAAGTTAATCTTACATATGCTACAAAAATATTCATATCCATATTGAATGCAAGAGGAATATCACTAATACCTATAGAAAATAAAACACAGTTATATTACGGATCCAATTATAATTAAATGGATTATATAGAATATAAAATTCAACAACAATTGATTTTATTTTATACAAGCCGAACAGTTATAAGTAGATGTGTTATATTATCTGCATATAATGATTTTAATACATCAGATAATGTATATAGTGTTTATAATTTAGTGAAAAATAACAAGGACATTACTATTACTACACCAGAATTAATAAGTTGTAAACATATATTGCTAACGCTAAATTTAGCACAAACAAGAACCTGTATTATGGATATGTTAGGAATAACTGATAATATTATATTATTTTCTATATGGTATAATTTGGATTATACGTATTCTATAGATAAGATTTTTTCTCCTTTTAATATGGACAAATTATATATTCGAGCGGTTGATGACAGTAAAACGTTAATAGCTATTAATCAAGATATGATTGATGGTGCTGTATTTTGTATAACTACAGACTATTATAGCCAAACTAATTTATCAAGACCAGGAGCTAATATAGATACATATAATTATTATATGGACAAAATGTTAAAAAATATAATTACTAACGATTATAAATTTGAAATTTTTTCCGAATTCTCTAATGAATATTCTACCAATATGGATTATAAACATATAACAAATATTATAAATAGTGATATAGATAATTATAACACCACATTGTGTGTATATACTCCTGATTATATATATGTAAAGGGAGATTATATTACGCTTTTGCCCAACAATCAAGAAAAATATAATTTTTTAATATCACATGATGACTCGGTATTATTTTATTTAATAACCACACATTCAAATATAAGTACTATATATATAGAAAACCACAATCAATATATAGATTTCATAGAAAAATGTGATATAAAGGATATTATAATAACACCGCATTCATCTAAAGCTAAAATTAATATTACATTTAATACTAATTTTGACACATCTATTAAACTACAACATGATTTGAATTTTTTTCTACATGATACAAAAACTATGAATATATTTTCGGATTTATCCAATAAAATAAGCATCATTACGTCTATAGGTAAAATTTCATTTAGAGCTTATAATATATCTATAAATTATTGTAAATATATAACATTATTTTTATTGGCATACAATCATTTATATAATACTAATACAAAATTAACCAAAAAAAAAAAAGTAGACGATCTTTATCCATCAAGATATTGTCAAAATTCCAGGGATTCAATACGGAAACCTGTCTTGATAAATTCTATAGATAATACTATATATACTAAAATATCTGATGTATTTTACGAGGGAATACCGGATAAGTCCAAAACATACTTACGGAAAGGAACTAATAACATATATGACACCTTTAAATATGGTGATATATATATAGATAATCAGGGATTAAAATGGCATTGTACAAGTAAGTATTATTCTAATATGGGGTTTTTATCAAATATTTATGAATCATCCGGGACATGTTATCCCTGTTGTTATGCTAAACCAAAAGAGCGAAGTATAATATTCAATAAATGTATTCATGGTGATGATTATGTTATAAATGCGGACGAGGATATCGATATAGATCCTTTTATATTACAGTATGGAAGACTCATATTATTTAGAAATAAATTATCCAAACTTCCGCCTAAGTTGGATGCTATATTGAATAATAATGAAGCAGTATTAATAACACATACTAACAGAATATCCAAAGCAAACGGCTATAGTGTTATAATCGCCCATTACCCGAGTATTATAATAAAAACATATCAAGAACTATATTCTTATTGTGAAACTAATAAATATATAATATTTAAGGATAACAAAATGTTAGCACATCCAAATATATTGAAAACAAATACAAGTGACATTCGCGTGTTTCTATTAATACAAGATAGAGTACACGAAATAAGAGATATATATAAAAAATCTTCCACAGATAGTATATCTATATCGCCAATAGGTGAAGATAAAGTTAAACTTTTAATTAAAAAATTTATACCGATAGATTCACTATTATCATATAAATCTTCTGAATTTAATAATATTAACAATATACGTACAAAATATTTTGTGAGATATAACTATATCACATTTAAATCCAATACGGTTAGTCTATATATACGAAAATATTTTAGTAATTATTTTAATAAATATGTATGTACTGATGATGCTGATTTGTTTGAATGGATATTCATTACTAAAATAATGAAAGATTTGGACGAAGTGGATAGTATAAAAACCACAGAAGCAGGATTAATTAAAAAATTAAAAAAAATGTACCCTAAGATTGACTATATAAATTCTCTTTAATATCGGCAATTACAGTTTTAAGTATGCCAGATTCTAGTGACTCTACAATTCCATTTTCTATTAATTCGGATAATTTAATAGATTGTTCTTTTTCTATTTGTACATATATATCTCTAATATATGTCCATATGAAATTTACTAAGAATATTAATACAATTATAAATATAATTTGAGATATCATATCCATTTATAAAAAAAAAAAACTAATCACGTATGATAAATGATAAGGAAACTGGTTATACAAATTTTAATATCTCAATGTTTTTTTGCTGGAAGTAGTTATTTAATACAATTGATGCGAACATTATTCATAATGTTTATGAACAGATGTCACTATTTCAGAGAATTTTATGACAATTATGCAAATATATTGGATCCTATAGTGTCTTGTATATTATTTTTCGGATTGGGCTTCATATTAATTCAGTGTGCTAATTATTTTAAATTAAGAATTTTTACATAAACGCTTAAACTTCTCAAATAATCATGAATATTAACGTATGAAACACCAATACAATCAAATAACATAGATTCGTTAAAATAGTTAATCATAAATAATTATCTAAAATTCAATAGCTTCAGACATAGTGAAAATCAATTCATATATCTGCTTTAAAATCGGGTTATCATACCGTATTAGACGAGCCAATCCGTTTCTGTCAGTCGTGATAGAAATTCTATAAATAACTACACATTGATACGTTGTAATTTCAGTTCTATTCAAGTTCATGAAATATCTGATTGTTAATGATTTTTGAATAATTATGTTAATTTATTAAATGACTGTAAATATATCGGATTTTAATAAACATATCGTACATAATTATGATCAACCAATCGATCAGCTAATTACAGAACAGGAATATGTAAATATTCCCCATCTTACTATATATAATGAATTAAAAACAAAGCGATTATTTATTGATAATATTACCCATCAATTGGCAATGTTAAAAGAATTAGTAGTCGATAAAAGTGACATAACCGTTCTAACTGATATGAATCCGTATGAGTGTAGAGTGGTTTTATATTCCCTACAATTTACAAATTTAAAAGTAAAGAAATTTAATATTAATAACGTGCCCGATGATATTGACATAGTACTTTTATGTGATGGTCTCCATCATTATAATGATACTGATATTGATACATTCAAACAATCGTTACCTACCATATTTAAACCGGACGGACTTGGATTATTATTAATTAGGGAATATGATTATTCGGATTTGTATAAAAATAACATTATTAACATTCATATAATATCAAATAAAGCATTATTTAGAAAATCATATGAAGATAATTTGAAAGAAATAAGAAATTTTAAACCCATGAATTATTGGATGAATTTTATAGAAAAATATGGAAATTGTGTGTTTTATTCTGATATCGAGGGGGATATTACTCATAATTACATGTATTATTATAAAGTAAATGATAGTATGGTAAGATTTCAAAGGACGGAAGCAGATATTACACAGACAATAATGGAATATGCAATTCTATATGCTGAACTACATAAATGCAATAATGTACATTATCCTGCTAGATATTTTAATAATATATTAAAAACATCATATGATTATATTAAAAATTATAATTGTAGTATGTATAGACTGTTGTTTATATATTATGCTAATTATAATTTTAAAGACAAAAACGTAAAGAGTCCTTTATGGTATAAAGATTATATAAGTCATATGTTCCACCAGCCATTTTATAAATTTAGTTTTAAACAGTACATTAGTACGAATAACACGTTTGTTGAAAACACCAGGTTATTTTTTAAACATTATTTATGTAAAACTATAAGTTACTGTATGCAATCGTGGGGAAGTAGTACTAGTGATTCTATAGAATTAATAAAAACAAATGAGAATAAGTATAATATTGTATCTAGATTTGATATTTGTGATACTTATTCCAATATAATAGATAAATCCACTGTAAGATATGGGGGATTTAAAGTAGGATCGTTTGATCATGAAGCTGATTTAAATATACAATTATATCCCGGAGAATTTTTCAAAGTGTATAAAAATATTTTGGATCAAGAAAGCATATTTTTATTTAGATAATTTTGGGACTGTAGAAAGTAAATAATATGCAGGTTTAGAATAATGAAACACTAAATTTGTTAGATATGAAATTTTTAATTAAAAATAATATAATATCCAAAAACGGTAATTCTGGTAAAGAGGATAATTTATCATTAATATAATTCTGGCTATATCTAAAATTTTCTTCTATAATGTCTTGATCAATACTTGCAGTTATTCCTTTTATCCACGTAACCTTTAACACGTTAGATATAAGGTATTCTATACCGGCTAAAATAATTTTAATAATACTGGCAGATAAATCGAGTTTACTGATCTTTTTTTGTGTTTCTTTTGTAGCTATATATAATTTATCTATCTCATCATCGGATAGTGTATTTATATCTTCTATTGATAAAACAATATCTGTTTTTTTTGAAAATTGTAATATCATTCTTTTTTTATCCAAAGTTGTATTTTCTGTAAATTTTTTATAGAATTCATCCATTTTGTTCGATCTTACACTGTTGGATGCGGCACGTCGTAATAGTGTGTTTTCTTCTTCTAATATTTTAATTCTATCAGCTGGACTATTAATAGAATTTAATTGTGGTGTATTTTCATAGTGTAACACGCTTTCATGATAGGACTTTATATCATCGTCATTAAAATCAATATAATTATCATCAGTATTATCATTAACACTTCCATCACCGCTGTTATTATCACTATCAATACCAACTAAATCTTCCAAGTGAGAATTTTCATCGACTATTTTTCTATCATCTAACAATGATAATTGTTTTAATTCATCTATGGAATAGTAATGAAATTTTTTAAAATAATTTTCATAATAAGATGCGTAATTATCAAATTCGCTATTTATTATGATATCTTTATTGACATACCCTGGATATGTATTGTCGTATACATTATCACACGGATTATTCATTTATAAGATGTTTAATTTTAATGATCATTAATAATACTATTTAATGGAAGTTATTATTCGATTTTTAACAATCTTAAATGAACAAATGCACGTTTGCTGAATATTTCTTTGATACAATCATCAGCTTAATACCATATATTACAACTATAAATACAGACGATACAGTACAATTTAAAGATCAACATATTTCATTAGACACTATTCTTAGAAAAACATATTATCATCCACTAGATATTGATAATTCTATTCCCAATAACTCAGGCAATACTTCTCACGAACTGCCACAATTATATAATAATTTATTTTTTAATTATTGGCATAAATCTACTAATTTTATTTACAAACCACTTAAAGAAGATGAGAATATTCCATGTTTTAGCATGTTTCCAGAACAGACTATGCGATTTTTGCATTACAGAATAAATAATCCCGAATTTTATAGCAGATTAAGGGGTGGTTTTGGATTACAAACAGGATATGCATCTGAAAGTATGGAATCTTTTATTAAGAAAGGAGATTTAGATGATATTTATGTAGTAAACGAATCTCACTGTAACGTATCAAATGTAATGAAACAATACCTTATGATGGAAGATAGTTCTGAAAACGATTTCTATACACCCTACTTCCCTATTATAAATTTTTTCTTACCGGATAAATATAAGCCTGCGTTCCCATTAATTAATTACATATCAAATGAATGGGAAAAATCATATGCTATGTACGCCAGCGAATGTATTGCTAGGTTAAAAGAACGATCAGACAATAGTGATTTGAAAAATGGTATATTATTATATAATATAATAAATAAAACGAATAAACAAGAATCTATAGACATGATAAAAAATACAATTACAAATAGTATAAAAGAATTATCTTTGTCACAATTAAGATCCTTAGGAATATTACTATCCAATATATCACCAACTGGAAGAGAGTTAATAAAACGTTTAGAGTACTTAATTATCTGTAATATATGGTTTAGAATAAAAGAGGGTGCAGAACCTTTAAAAATATTACACATATATATGTTAGACATAATATTTTATATTATGTATACTGTAAGGGATAAAATAGTATCTAGATTGAAACATGTTGATGAGTTTCCTAATTTTCAAAAATCGTATATGGAGAAATATAATATGAGTGTATATATAGAAGATTCAAATCAGTTAGCAAAATTATTAAGGGACCAGATTTTGGAAATAGATTTTACACAAGTAATACCTCCCCAACCCTCCGCAGACGCTCCAGCCCCCGCAGTCGCTCCAAACCCACCAACTCAACCGCTAGGTAATGATGAACGTATTGTATTTGTATATCAAGGAACTATAACAAACCGGGCCCGTGTTATTATATTTATGAAATATTTAGTTGGAGAATTTACATTATTTTTGAATGCTATGATATCTGGAGAAGATCCTTCAGAACCATTTGATAGATTAATACAAAGAATCAATTTTCAATATGCTGATTTTGATAAGATGACTATAGATAGATTTTTTGATGATATATATATGATCGATATTGATAATATATTACGCAATATATTTGAAGGAGCTGTAAGAAGATTAGGCAACGAATCGGAACATTATATAGATACGTTTAAAAATGTTAAATTCACTTATAAAAACTTTATAACAATAATAAGTACGATCCCATTTAAATTTTATGATAGCCCCAGAAATATTTCCAGAGATATTACTTATAATGATACTGAAATGTACCAATTATTTTGGAATGGCATAGATTACGACGTATATACTAAATTATCAGTAAATTCAAAATTATTATTAAAATCGTGTGCTATATTATTTGGGTTATACGATGTAAATGATATTACATATTGCGATATTTTACATAGTGCTATAAGAAATGGTTATATTATAAAACGGGTTTGTATTCTACCTATACCAATAAACGGTAATGAAACCATTTATACAAAATACAGTTCAATAAAAAAATTAATTATGCAAAATATAAATAAATCCCGGTTTAATTTATCCGGTACATCATCTAAAATACCAATAACAGGTATAGGATTAAGTCAAGAAAGTACTATTAAATTTAAAGAATTATTAATAGATAAAGAATTGACTCCTATGCGCGTTATCGGGTATTATATGAATTATCTATCTGAAGATATCAAAAATAATAGGGAAGAATATCATTTTGATAAATATGATCCAAAAATTAAAGATTTTGTAAGATTATTACTTATACGACTGGGTTTTAATGTTGAAGAAAAAGAAATAACAGATAGATCTGGAAAACATGTTACATTGTCGGTTACTCCCAAATTTATTGAGCATAATATTATTACCAAATTAAGATCCAATTTAACACTATCAAACGATGATATGACCACTGTGCTCAAAAGTTGTATACGATTATTTCAATTTTTATTTACATTTAGTAAACACAAATATGATATTGGGCCGAAAAATTATACCGATACAATCAAAGCTATAAGTGATATTAATGATAAAACTTCACTAAATGATATAAAAATATTATTAACAAGATTATTATCACAGTTAAATACTAGTGGTGGAAATTTAATAGAAGGTATAACAGAATTTAATATATCAATACCAGAAGATCCTAGTATAAAACTTAATATACCCGATCTAACATGTTTTACCGAAGAATATGCCGGAGATATAATGGACGCAGATCCATTTTATACAGAAAGAGAACGGTGTAAAAATAATGTATGTGCAGCATATAAAGAAAAGGGAACAATAGACGATAACACTATAATATCTAATATACCAGCATATATATATGATAAAATAAATTATATGGAAAAAATATATAACAACTCTGCAGGGATTACATTAGCAGATATTATTAGTGAAGCAACTGATTATACAGCACCAGTACCGCCAGAATATACAAAAAATGTTCTACACAACTTATTGCGAATGCGAAAAATTGTAGTACCAAATTTAAGAGAATCACAAATTATGAATGAAAATATTAATAAATATATCGATAGTTATAATTGTATGTATAAAGACGAATTGATTGGTAGAATGAATGCTTTTAAAAACAAATTAAATTCTTTAGATAAACTAAAATTGGATCCCGCTATTATGACCAATTTAAATAATTTATATAATGAGTATTTCACAACTAAAACGCGCATATATACATTAATAATACTTACAGTTTGTATTATTGATATATATAATTATGCTGTAAAAAACGGGGAATCATTAGATAATAATATTACAGAAGATGATTTACGTGCATTATTTGACGTGTTATCAGATAGAATAAAAAGAAATATAAATATTGTTAATAATACATACAACAGTTTTAATAAACGTCTATTCAATGCAACTGGCGATATTAAACTATTTGATGATATACAAAGTATATTATAAATGTCTAATATTAACACTATTAATTTAAATCCTAAATTTATTATTTGGGACTATGGTATAAAACTAATTGGTTCTAGTACTTTTATGTATATGATAGTGATATTTGAAATAGTGATATCCTTGTTTATATTATATTTTTTTTATGAAAATGAATGTGTGTTTATATATAATATGTGGTTTAAACCAACATCTCATGCGGATGATAATACTATAAATAGTTATAATAATAAATTATCAAACATATTTTCCTCCAAGCTGTATTGTGTAGATGATATTATGTATATTACTATGGTTGACTCGAATAATATAAAAGCAACATCAATAAATGGTGATGCTATCATTGATTGTAATAAATTATTAGATTCAGTATAAATGGATGATAAAATATTATTAAAATATTTATCGCATATAGTACAACCCAAAGACTATGCCAATTGTATTGATAAAATCGAATCCATATTAAAATTTAATATTCCCAGATTTATTAATAAACTAATAATGTTTAGGGATATATATATAAAAGATATAGATATCATTAAATATTGTAGTGATGACCATATAAAAGACAGAGTTAAAAATTATTTTAATAAACAAAAATCAGAAATTAAACAGGGAGCCATAAAGGCATGTATTAATTTTCAGTATATAATTTCATCTCGTTACGCTAATAATATATTATCAATATTATTAAAGACTAACGAGAAAAAATTTAATGTTGTAAACAGCCAACCTATAAACTCATATAATATAGAAAAAAATAATGATATAGATATCATTATAACTGATATTCTAACAACTTATTTAAATAAAATTAAATTAAATTCTAACAGTCCTATAAAAAAGAAAGGTTTATCAATTACAGCCAGAAAAATAATCGATATTATAGATAATATTTTACCTATACTGATATCACATTCATCTAATGGCATCGTTTGTTTTGGATCTTATACTGCTTATAATTTAGATTCTAGTATATCATATGGTGATATAGATATGTATAGTCCTAAAGCTTATAATATATTAATAATATTAATGTGTTTAATGTATTTTGTAACTGGGTATGAATTATATATGTTTTCTATTCCTTTTATACCCGGACATATCTCTTTAAAATATGGTAACGACGAAATAATAGATTGTATATATGTACCATATAATACATTATCAACTATACCGAAATCAAGAATTAATGACGTTTTATTTGTCGATCCTGGTCTCCAAATGTTGAATAATATTAGAATGGGTACGGAGATATTCAGATCGCATAATATATATAAAAATTTCACTTCAACTCTCAACAAATATAAAAGTTTATTAAATTATTTTATACAAAATAGTGAATTTGATGTTCATCAGTTTAAAAGAATTTTACATGACGATATAAAAATAGATTACAAAATAGATAATAATAAACTAATAATAAATTTGGATAGTATTGTGGAAAATAGCTTATTTAATAATATAGTTGTACTATTTGATTCTCCGAAAATATGTATGGAGTACATGGGTAAATTAGATGGAAATTTTAGTCGGAAATATTACGCTATACTAAATGAAATATTCTTCGAATCCGAATTAGTAGGGGGTAGTACGAATACCATAAAAGAGGAAAATATCATAAAATTAAATAGAAATGATTTAGTTCATACTGATACCATTTTAAATCTAAATGGTAAAACGCTATACTTTACCAATTTGACGATGACAACATTCGTCAAAAACACAGATGGAAAAATTAATGATATATCAGATCGCAACATTATTTCGTTTATTGCAACTGCAGCATTATATAGTTTCTTTCATGGATATGATAGTTTTGGTTTATCACTTTATTATATTATATTAAACAATATAACAAAAATAAACGACGATTTAAATAAATGGAATGAAATAACTAGATATAAAATTAAAGGGGAACATGTATATATATCCATGACTAAAAATGTATTTCATAGCATTATACCGTATAAAGAAACCGATTTTGAATATGCTAATTATGATACATTTATAAAATACACATCTATAAATGGTGGGTTTTAATAAAAATAGATTTAGTGAGATTTATTGAGATTTTCAGTAATATAACACCATTTACGAGTATCAGCAGCTTTTCATGGTAGTTTAACGTACCAGTTCATGATGTATATAAGCCACAAATAATAGTACCAAATAACAATCATTCAAAGTCACCAACACTAAACTTGGTACATAATTAATCAACAATATGTTATATATAAAATACATTAATACAGAGCCCGTATAACAACCAATAACTTTCTCGGTTGAATGAGGTGGAAACAGAGAAAGATAGGTTAGTCCCACCAAACCAAACAAAACACCTATAAGAGCACCCATCCGGTACTCAACAGCTTCGTAGGAACCCATATTAACACACACATATATGTCTAAGATCTATTATTTTTTCAATTATATAGTAATAGATATAAAATATAGGTTTTTTTTGAATTTTTATTTAAAAAATTTCAATTAAAATGGATGTAAAATATATATTTAAAATATTACCAGATGATATTATTAATGCCTGTCCTATCACTATAAATTCAATAGGAAATGACATACAAAATACAGTTAGAAGTACTTATTTGGGGGGCACTAAATATAATCAATGTAGTACATGTGATTTGAATAAAGATAGTGGTGATATGGGCCACCCCGGTAAAACTGTATTACCATCTAATTATTGTGTAATAATCCCATCATATATAAGGCAACTAATAAATTTTCTTAATTTTATAAAACCATGTTCAATGTGTCTGATGTTAAGGAACAATATACGGTTGAGTAACATTATAGATAAGTATAAAAAAAATTATAATAATGAATTTAAAACAGAAGTATTAAAAGAGTTATATATCAAACAATCTAAATGCCAAAATCCTAATTGTGGTTTTATTACAGGATCATATAAATACAATTACACGAAAGGTATAGTTTTTATAAAAAGACAAAATACCGAAATTATAATAGATAATATTAAAATTTATAATATACTAACAGGAATTCACCCGTTAATATATAAGGTATTAACACACCAAAATTCTTACTTTCAGTTTAAGCCTTATGACTGTTTTAATGTAAAATCTATATATATATTACCATTAACAACGAGACCACCTAATTATTTTGATAATAGAGAAAGTGATATTAAAACAGCAAAACTAAATACATTAGTAAGCAGTATTATAAAAAAAAGACCAATTACAGAAATTCAAAGAATATACAACGAACTGGATAATACTAAAGGAACTTCACCATATAAACGAAACATACAATTAATAGAAACATTAGAAATACAAGTAGGCGGTACAAAAAAAGAAGGTATATTACGTTCGAATATAGTCGCACGTAGATGTGATAATACAGCTAGATGTGTTGCCAGCCCATCCTTAGAACAAATAGGTTATATAAATGTTCCGGAATACATAACACATACATTAACAGAATCTATGTATTATAATAGATTTTCTAGCCAATATATATATGATCTAATATTAAATACCAATGACGTTAAGTATGTATTGTTTTTCACTAATGAATTAAAACAATCTAAATTGATAAAACTCAAACCAAATACAAAAATAAACAATCTTTTAAAATTACAGTATGGAGATAAAATAGAAATAAATTTACGAGATAATTCCCCTATTTTATTTAGTAGACAACCCTCTTTACATAAATTCAATATACAATGTGGGTTCATTAAACTTTGGGACTCGTTAACAATAGGTTTACCCACACCGATAGTAAATTCGTTAAATGCCGATTTTGATGGGGATGAAATTAATTTATACAAACTACTAAATAATGATTTGGAAAGTATATTGTGTATGAATTCCGTTGTATTACTTAAAAATAATTATAATTTTTCCCCGGCATTTGGATTGATACAGGATCAGTATATAGCTTTGAATATATTGTATAGCTTGGATAATATTAGTTTAAACGACAGTATAAAAATATTGGGTAAATATTCATATTTTATTAAATCTATAGATAAAAAATCATATACAGGAAAAGAATTATTATCTCTAATTTTTCCAAATAACTTGAATTATAATAATGTATTTACGAACGGAAAATTAATAATCAATGATTTAGACTCAAAATATTTAGTAACACAGTCATACGAATCATTTATAAATATAATATCACAATATCAAAACGATACGTCTGCCATTATAATGTTAGATATTCTGCTTTATATAGCACGTAATTATATAAATACATACGGATTTAGTGTAACTATCAATGATATTATTCCGGATAGAACCCATGTAAAAATGATTGATGTATTTATAAACAATTCAATGAAAATTATACAATATGTACTTCATAGATATTTTATCGATGCATATGACGGAAAAACGGTGTTATTAACATATAATGAAATAGATAATAATAGATCAAATTATTGCAATATTTTAATATCAATTATTAAATCCAAAATATTAGATATGTTCAATAATACTAAACATAACACTATTTCTTACATGAAAAGAAGCAAGTATAAAATTTCGGATTCCGAGTTAACCACAATATTAGGTTTGGGTGGTCAACAAGGAACTGATGAACATCCAAAGCCTGGAATGATGGGTAGAATATTTTATACTAATTTACCCGGAAATACTGACCCACAGTCTTATGGATTTATCACATCATCACTCGTTAATGGTCTAAATTTTAACGAAGTCTGTTTTCATGCTAAATATGTTTCCATTAAAAATATATTGCGTAAAACTTGTGAAACATCATCCGCAGGTAGTACGGGAAAAAAACTTGTTAAATTTATGGAAAGTGTTAAAACTGATCATTTTGGAATGGTAACATTGAATGATACGATAGTTATGCACAATACCAATTATATAAAAATGATGGGTGGCGATATAGTAAGAATACCAATATTATCTCCGAATAAACAAATGATATTTTATGAATATATATTACCTATATATACATCAAAAATAAAATATAATTTGATATATGACAATCAGACTAAAGTTAATGACGAGATAATATTTCCTATTAATATGTATTTAACCATAGGATCATACAATTCCACTAAAGGAACTACTATATCTTCAGAAGATATATATACCAAAATATACGCATTTATAGATGAAATATCTACGGAGTATTATTTTAATCTTATAGATATGACATGGATGGAATATACACTTTTAACATATTTAGATCCGTATATATTAAATAAATATCATACAGATATCACTGTTGAAATGATAGAGTATATATTAGATAAAATTAAATTCAAATTATATAAATCACTATCTCCTGGAATAGCTATAGGGTTAGAATATAGCCATAATATACAAGAAAAATTTACACAACAATCTCTGTCTGCTTTCCATACTACAAAGAAATCAGGTGCTACTGCTACACAAGTAGGGTTTGGAGAATTTAAAGATACTGTTGAATTATCCAAAAAAAAACAAGATATAGTTACAGCATACACACGTTACAGGCATAAATTAGAGGCCATCAAAATCCAACTGGAATATTTATGCTTGGAATATTTTAATCCTACTATTACAGAATTAAAGAATATTAATGAAGAATATATCATAAGTATTGTTATAGATAAGCGATATATAAATAAAAAAATAACATGCTATGTATATTATGATATGTATAAAGCATTTATGGAAGATAATGTATTGGTAAAGAATTATATCTTAAATATTCTATTTAAACCACCAAATGATATTGAAGTAATTATAACTATGAAAGTGAAAGAACCTATAACTGTTAACAAATTATTTATTTATCTAGGATTAAAACGAGGTGTTTGTAAAGGAAAATTTGAAAATGAAAATTTAGAAATTGAACAGGTTAAAATGTACGATAACACAGATGGATATATGATGAGTTTTTACATTGATAATATCAATGAATTCGAATATTTTGACACTAAAGACGTTTATTTAGAATTAGGTCCCTGGTTTACATATTCCTGTTTGGGGATACAATTTATGGAATATGCAATACATAATAGATTGATAAAAACTACTAAAGAAAGGAGTATGGAATTGTGTTATAGATTATTATCCAAATTAATGTGTTTAAATAACACCCCTATGAATATAAAAAAATTGAGAGATAGCGGACCTATTAAGTCCGCAGTTCACGGTATTATAGATCCACTCGTAGTAGCTGCTTGGAATAATATAGTTGAAGAAAAAACAGATATATATTCCAAAATATTTTGTGGTGATGTTAATAAAATAGGCCATAATTATAATACGTTCTATTATGATTTAAACGTTATAAATGATATTAAAATAATAAGCGAATCAACAGAGCAAAAATCAATTAAATCGCGGTTAATAGAAGAATTTTAGTAACAATTTATGTTATAAATGGAAATAATGCTATGTCCTAATATTTGTTATAAATGTAAAAAATTAGATCCGGATAATATCATAGTGAATATTACTAATATTAGTATTCCCTTCAAACATTTTTTATATTTGGCAAAAAAAAAATTATTTACATTTGAAGATAATGGAGGTAGTATTACATATAATAAATTGTACGTACCTACTAAATATTATAGATCAAAATAATAATTAATACTATAATAATGTAAAAATATGAAAAATCTACTATTAGAAAACTAAAAAAGAAATTTTGGAATGAGCCAATGGTTTGAGAAAATTTCACTAAAGGATTCACGATAGAAGCACAGTCATTATTGACTGTTAAATTTCCACTTTCTAAAACCACATCTCCAAGCGATACTTGACATGTAGTTATATTACACAGTGTTTGTTCTTCTTTGATTAAAGATGTTTTATAAGCATTATCATCCAGACAAGGACCATACCAACAATAGTATGGACTATACGATGATTTAGAAAATACAATTATATTTTTGGGTGGAAATATACACCCGCATCTATTATCGCTAGAATTTCTACACATTTCAATTAATTTCATATCATCTATATAACTAGTCATTTATGTATTAATCATATAGATATTTTATCTTATTAAATTCCTCACTAATTGTGGTTTTTATCAATTTTATATTGATTGTCATTGCTTCATCTAATAATTCCGAGGATATTTCCGTATCCATGTGTTTTAAAAAATAATCTATACCGTCTGTATTGTTATTAGACACTGATAATCCACTATATATAGATCTTTTGATTTTATCATCAATATTAATTAAATTATAATCGTATTTATGATCTGTTATATCAAAATTATCTTTAATAAAATCATAATTAATATTATTTTCTTTAATATCATTAACTAATAAATCATATATTTTTTTTATAGTATCATATATATATATTAAATATTCATACATGAAATTTTTCTTAATATCTTTAAAATGGTGAATATTGATATACAATGTGTATTTTCTACTCGATTCGTCATACACGCCCCACATATTAAATGGCGGCTCCATATAAGATTCGTTACTATCATATATCAATTTACTATTTTCTAACATATCATTTAACTCGGATTGTGATATTTTAGAATTTACTATATCTAATACTTTAGTTAATATTTTATTATTATTTTCGATAGGAAAACCATTACTAAATAAGAATCCCGATGTAGAATAGTCTACTTTCGTTTCTCTATTGTCCATATTTTTTGTAACATACAATATATGTTTATTAGAATCTATAGGGTTATCATGTAGTAGTATTTCATCACCAACTAATTTGAATAATATTAGATCCTTGAGTGTATAAATATGATCAGATAATTTATTATTTTGTATAATATTATAATATGCACCACAATATACCGCAGGGTTATATATGTTATCAATAAACGTTATGTCTTTTAATATATTGTTAAAGAGATATATTAAAGGTAAAAATCTAAAGTGTGATACGAGATTAACACTGTCTATACCTAATGTGTTATTTGGATCTATATTGAATTTACTAAAGTTAGGAATCCTCACACATTCGTTAAAAATATTACATATTATTATACCGACATGTTTAGATAAAGGTGATAATAATTCTATTTTTAATACTTTTCTATTGTATATTATTTTGTCTTCCATTTTGTGCATAAATAATTTAATTTCAAATATTGTTTACATAAGAACAAATATGACGATACAAAATAAATGTAATATAAATATGTCTTATTTCGAAATTAAAAAAGATATTTTACAACAAGGAATATCCCCGATAGTTCACACAATAGGATCAGATGCTGGTTTCGGTGCTGGTATTGCATTGACTATAAAGAGAATGTACCCACATATGGTTGAATATCTACAACGTTTAAAATTAAAAGTACCAGATATTTATAAATTTACAGTAACTAATGGGAAATTCAATATAGATATAATCAATTTAGTAACCAAGAAATACTCTTACAATAAACCCACATTACAACAATATAAAAATAGTATAAATTTGTTGCTAAGATTTTGTCAGGATAATTATATAACAACAGTACATATGCCCGCAATAGGTAGTGGTTGTGATAGATTGAATTGGAATGATGTAAAATATTTGTTAAAATCTATTTTAGTAAAAAATGGTATTAATGTATATGTATATTTTATAGATGAAAACAAATTTTTAATGGAAAATAACATATAAGTAGCGGTATTGATTATTGAAAAATAATTATTAAACACAAAAATGACCAAATATAAACAGCGAACATATGATGAGTTAATCACAGTTATAGAGTCTGTTGATGAATATAAAATGCAATGTGGTATATGTGAAAATTATAATTGTAAAGTACATTGTAATATTTGTACTAACACCAGCACTTGTACACACGAAAAAGAACCCAAATGCTATCTTTGTAGACGAACATATGTGGGAATTGTTTATTATGATATTGTGTTTAAAGGATATGACAAAATATATGCATACGGAATTGCTACAATAAAAGTTTTTAAACCAAAAAATACACGAGAACTTACTAGTTTTCTCGTAAAATTGCAATCAGCGTACCAACTCGATATGATTGTAAAAAATATTTATAATACATTTAAGTGTAAACACGAAACGGATGATGGTAGACGTATTAATGATTTATTACAGGAGGGTTATATTATAAAAGACAAAGGGTTAGGTGTTAATATAGATAATGATGGTAATTATATATCATTTTTCGTAGATATTAAACCCAATATTGTGTCTTGGTACGTATATGATCTTCCTGCCAACATTAATGCAGTATATAGTATTGTAGATAATAGTAAAAATCCACTTCAGTCAAATATAGATATATTGAATATACTATTATCCAATGTCGAGTTAGCGTTTTATCCTACCAAACTTAGTTATAGTATCAACGATAAAGAGAAATTTATTGATGTTAGAATTAAATTCGGCTTGTTAATGATATCTCAAATGGAAAAAAATAAGGTTAACAAAAATAATTCAGTTTTACACACAATGGCTCCTGATAAAAATAGAATATTAACATTTTTGATAGACAACAATATCGTTGTAATGAACAAATCTACATACGACGATTCTCTAGAAACAAATATAAAAAAGATAGCTGATTCTGTATTATAAATAATGGCTGATAACACTGATCCCAATTATTATATAGTTACTATATGTATATATATATTATTATCCCTAGCCACTATAGGTATTATATGGAGTATATTGTTATCATTGACAAAAATGCGGAGATGGGTTGTCGATATCAAAACTAAAATTCCCATCATGTACTGGTTGTTAAATATATGTTATTGGAGTAGCGTTATAGTTATATTATTTTCATGGTATTTATTTACGATGTTATATGTATTGAATGATGGAGCCCGGTTATTTGGTATGCCTGTTGCATTTACTATAAATTAACTCGTAGATTCGAACAAATACGTTAATAGTTATAATATTAGTATTAACGACAATTGGTAATCTTTTTTTTTGAAAAAATAATACGAAAGTTCAAAAAATGACAATATATTACAAACACGACTTTACAACTCGAAAATATCTTGATACACCTATTAATTTATATAATAATATAAAATCTAACAAAATTACTATGGCGTACGAGATATTGTCACCTCCTATGAGAGCTTATATGGATTTAGATGGTATATCTAATACTGATTGTAGGTATGATGAGTTTATTAAGTTGTATAATAAGTTAGATAAATGTGATTATAATGTAATCATATTTGATGGATCCAGAAAAGTTAGTGATACTGAATATAAAATTTCATTTCATGTAATCTTTCTGAATACTATCTTTACATCATTTGCAAAAGTTAAAGAGTTTGTTATGTCCAATTGCAGTAGTATTAATGAATCCGCAGTGATAAATATAGATGAAAGTGTATATAAACCTAATCAATTGATGAGGATGCCTTATACTATTAAAACGGTTAATGATGATATGTTACAGAAAGTAAATGTAGGGGGATCATTAACCAGTGGTTTTTTGGAATACTATAAAATGGATTTAAACCACGTTAACGAGTATGTAATTTCACTACCTAAAGATAAGAATGTGTGTCCTAAACCAATATACCAAAGAAAATACAGTAGTATGAGTAAAATCCAAAGTATGCGTAAAATTCAAAGGCCAATTCTAAGTAGAAAAATTTATAACCCTAAAAATACACTAGTAATTAATGAATTATTAGATTTGGTTAATGCATTTGCTAATTATAGTTTTAGGTCGTATACTGCAGCTGTAGAATTTATACGAGAGCACATATCTGATATTATTTCCTATATTTTAACAATGGATAGTTACGTTGTTAAGGTAGATGGTAAATATATGGAAATGGCGGCATTGCCATATCTTAAAGTGGTGTATTATGAAAAAGGTAAACTTGTTATGGAAAATCTTTATGCGATAGGTAATCGAGAGATGTTATTTAAAGTATATAATAATATAGTATTTAAGCCCTTTAAGAATACGGAGAAAGATTTAAATATGTGGAGGGGTATTGTTGTTCCGTTAAATAATGTAAATGTTACTGATTATGATAAGAATTTTATTAATGGTATATTGAATTATATATATACGGTGTGGGCTGCTAAGAGTGATGATGTTTTCGATTATATACTTGATTGGTTATATAATGTTATATTTGTTGGGGATTTAATGGATATATTGGTAATAGTATCTGATGATAGTACACATGTAACTGATGTTAGAATATTGAAATGGATAGTTAATCATATTATAGGAATTAATCATTCGTTGATATGTAATTATAGTAAGTATGTCAACAATATAGATAATAGTATTAATAAATATAAAACGTTGATAGCACTAGAAGGGATGTTATGTGATGACGTGTCCTCCTTATCATGTACTAGAGATTATGAAAATTACATAATTGCCGATAAACGTAGTAAAAATGTAACTTGTGTTCCCCAGTATAAGGACCTAAAATTGCCAACGGTTTCTGATTTGAATAGAGATACTGCTAATCTATTTTGTATGAAATTATTACAATTAAGAGAAATATGTAATGGTGCATACCACATGGGGTTAAATGAAAGATTTAATAACAAAGTACCTTATGAGCCTTTTATAGATTATCTTAGAAACGAAAAATTACAACTGGACTGGACTGATATATCTCGTACAATAGACTGTGGCAGACATGATAATATCATAATACATAGTCATAAGTTATGTTGGGATATATTATCAAAAAGAAGACTGTCGTATGATATTTTCAGAGAATTTAAACATAAGTTAAATTGGGACGATTTATCAGAACATTCGGGGTTTACCGAAGAACGTATAGAAGAATTTATAGATAAAGTAAATTGGGATAAAATATCTGAGCATCAAGAGTTATCAGAAGAATTTATAGATAAACATCAAGATAGAGTAAATTGGGATAAAATATCAGAACATCAGGATTTATCAGAAGAATTTATAGATAAACATCAAGATAGAGTAAATTGGGATAAAATATCAGAACATCAATATTTATCAGAAGAATTTATAGATAAACATCACGGTAGAGTAAATTGGGATAAAATATCAGAACATCAAGAGTTATCAGAAGAATTTATAGATAATTATCAATTTTTAGTAAATTGGGATAAAATATCAGAAGAGTTATCAGAAGAATTTATAGATAAACATCAAGATAGAGTAAATTGGGATAAAATATCAGAACATCAATATTTATCGGAAAAAATTATAGAAAAACATCAAGGTAGAGTAAATTGGGATAAAATATCAGAACATCAAGATTTATCTGAAGAATTTATAGATAAACATCAAGATAGAGTAAATTGGGATAAAATATCAGAACATCAAGTTTTATCGGAAGAATTTATGGATAAGCATGAGTTGAAGTAATTGATTTTTTTATTGTAAGTTCTTAATGGAATCAAAAATCACTATAATTGATGTCTATATATTATTGAAAAAAAATAAAAAAAGTCAAAATAAAATGGATATTAGTACCCATAATCATAAAGCAGTTTGGGGTAAAATATTAGGTTTATCGGAAGATTTTATAGATAAACATCAAGATAAAGTGAATTGGGACGATATTTCAAAATGGCGAAATTTATCGGAAAAATTTATAGACAAACATCAAGATAAAGTAAATTGGGACGATATTTCAAAATGGCAAAATTTATCGGAAAAATTTATAAATGAACGCCAATATAAAGTAAATTGGTTTAATATAATAATATATCAAGATTTATCGGAAGAATTTATAGATAAACATCAAGATAAAGTAAATTGGAGCGATATTTCAGCGCATACAGGTTTGTCGGAAGATTTTATAAATGAGCACCAAGATAGAGTATGTTGGTACACATTATCAGAATATCAGGATTTATCAGAAGAATTTATAGATAAACATCAAGATAGAGTAAATTGGGGCATAATATCAGAACATCAGGATTTATCAGAAGAATTTATAGATAAACATCAAGATAGAGTAAATTGGGATAATATAATAGAATATCAAAAATTATCAGAAGAATTTATAGATAAACATCAAGATAGAGTAAATTGGGATAATATAATAGAATATCAAGCTTTGTCGGAAAAATTTATACATAGACATAAAAATAGAGTAAACTGGGACGATATTTCAAAATATGAAGATTTACCGGAAGAATTTATAGATAAACATCAAGATAGAGTAAATTGGGAGCATATATCAAAACGTCAAGTTTTATCGGAAGAATTTATAGATAAGCACAAATATAAAGTAAATTGGTTTAATATAATAATATATCAAGATTTGTCGGAAGAATTTATAGATAAACATCAAGATAAAGTAAATTGGATCGATATTTCAGCGCATCCAGATTTGCCGGAAGATTTCATAAATGAGCATCAATATAGAATATGTTGGTATACATTATCAGAATATCAAGATTTATCAGAAGAATTTATAGATAAACATAAAGATAGAGTGAGTTGGGACCATATATCAGAATATCAGGATTTATCAGAAGAATTTATAGATAAACATAAAGATAGAGTGAATTGGGACTATATATCAGAATGTCAATATTTATCGGGAGAATTTATAGATAAACATAAAGATAGAGTGAATTGGGATAAAATATCAAAACGTCACGTTTTATCTGAAGAATTTATGAGTAAACATGTGTTGGAGTGTCAATCTGCCGAAATAAATAATTGATTTTTTATTACAAATTGCTAATGGAATCGAAATTATATATAATTAATGAAAAAATATAAAAAAAATAAACATGGATAAGATTAATGATAAAAACAAACCGGACAATATTTCAAGATGTAAGTTTGTGGATAAACTTCGAAATGAAGTAAATTGGGATAAAATATCAGAATGTCAAGATTTACCGGAAAAATTTATAGATAAACATCAAGACAGAGTAAATTGGGATAAAGTATCAGAATGTCAAGATTTATCTGAAGAATTTATAGATAAACATCAAAGTAGAGTAAATTGGGATAAAATATCAGAATATCAATATTTATCGGAAAAATTTATAGATAAACATCAAGATAGAGTAAATTGGGATAAAATATCAGAACATCAATATTTATCGGAAAAATTTATAGAAAAACATCAAGGTAGAGTAAATTGGGATAAAATATCAGAACATCAAGTTTTATCGGAAAAATTTATAGAAAAACATCAAGATAGAGTAAATTGGGATAAAATATCAGAACATCAAGTTTTATCGGAAAAATTTATGAATGAGCACCAGGATAGGATAAACTGGAATATTAAAAATCATTGGAAAATTTATAGATAAATACGCGTTAGAGTAACCGTGAGAATAGCTAATTGTTTGTTTTTATTACAGATTACTAGTGAAATCGAAATCACATATAATTATATAATCATAACTGCAATAGAATATCTAGAAACTATATGAAGTAAAACCATTCAGATGAATGGTTGAGCAGTTATACGGATAACTAAAATAAGCATACATATAATATTGAAAAAAAAGTACAAGGGAAAAAATGGGTACTGATACTTATAACTATAAGGCAGAGCGAGACAAGATGCCAGACTGTCAAGCGTCGTTAGAAGAATTTATAGATCATGACCAAGGGAACGTAAATTTGGATAATATATCGTTATCGGAAGAATTTATAAATGATAGCATAAATTGGCACCAGATATCCCAATATTCATCTGAAGAATTTTTAGATGAATGTGATGAAATACCTTGGGATAAAATATCAGAATATCAATGTCCAACAATTTGGTGATGTAAGGGTAAGTAGTAACTTACCGGAGTAATTGATTTTTTTATATTGCAAGTCATTAAAACCAAGTCATATATAATTGAAAAAATATAAAAAAAAGTAAATATGGACAAGATCACCTTTAATAATGAAACAAACTGGGATAAGATTTCAGTATGGCCGTTATCGGAAAGATTTATAAATGAACATCAAATTAGAGTAAATTGGGATAAAATATCAGAATATCAAAAGTTATCTGAAGAATTTATAGATAAACATCAAAATAGAGTAAATTGGGATAAGATATCAGAATGTCAAGAGTTATCTGAAGAATTTATAGATAAACATCAAAATAGAGTAAATTGGGATAAGATATCAGAATGTCAAGAGTTATCTGAAGAATTTATAGATAAACATCAAAATAGAGTAAATTGGGATAAAATATTTGAATATCAAGAGTTATCTGAAGAATTTATAGATAAACATCAAAATAGAGTGAATTGGGACTGGATATCAGAACATCTATTATTATCGGAAGAATTCATAGATAAACATCAAGATAGAGTAAATTGGGACAAAATAACAGAATATCAAGAATTAACACAAGAATTTATAGGTGAACATCAAGATAGAGTAAATTGGGGTATAATATTAAGATATCCAGGAATAGAGAGAGAATTTATAGATAAGTATAGATTAAAATAGCGAATTATCGAAACTATTAATTATTATTACACTATAAACGATTGTAGTACATATATTATTGAAAAAAAACAAAAAAAGACATAGTAGTTATGGATACACTTGAATATTTTGTGCCGGAACATATTTACTTCGGATCTGATGCGATGAAGCAGTTGTATAATAATATAATTGAAAAAGACGTAATTGCTATTTTCGCTGGTTGTGGGGTACATATACCATGTTCATGTTGTCCGCATTCTATAAATGTTTTCATACCTGAAAGTGCTGAAATAATAATACATCGACGCAATTCTATCGACATACCTGATGGAATATCAAAACAAGTCACTGCAATAACATGTATGGATTGTGATGGAATGGATATACTTGCGGAAAATATTAAATATAATTTAGCAATATCTAAATATCAAAGAAAGTGTTATGTCACAAAAGACGATATTGAACATCTTGAAAATCGCTTTAACTGTAAGTTCGGTACTATGAAAGTAATGCCGTATATGGCTACAAATGACTCCAGACTAGCTATTCAAGAGTTTGTTGAATTAAAAAGAGCGTGACTGTTTTAGCCGGTATTTTGGCTACTAGTGGGTTGGTGTTTTTTTGTAAGTGAACTAGTGTGTTGGTTTTTGAATAAATATGTTAACATAGTAACGTTGCTATTGTACACATTCTGTTAGTCACAAAGTGCATAATGGCCGGGTTCGATATGTACCCGAGATATATTTCCAATGAAGAAATAAAAGCTATCATTGATAACGTATGTGACGTTGTATCAATGGAGCCTGATTTTCAGCGTTCAGATACGCTTGAGGATGAAGCTACGGATCGTACTTTGCAATATATTGCACAAAATATAGATAAAGCCATCATGGAAGGTACTAGTGATAATCTGATTGTAAGTGCATCTGATGTCATTGTAAAAAATATGCTCCAGGGTTCAGATCAAAATAATCAGATTACCGACCTAGTCATTCGTCGTGTTAATAAACACATATGTGTCGGGATGACATTTAGTCAGTTGGATGCTGTGTTCAATGATACTAGAAGGTATTTGGTGAGTCTCGGGTTCAACGTCTATGACGTTGTGCCGGTACTTGTCAGGTTGTATGAGAAGTATGCACAAGCTTTGCGTATTACAATGTAAGTTCCATTATTTGTCTGTTGCAGGTAATTTGTATATTATGATATTACTAGGGAAATACTATTTTTGTAAATTGAAAAATTATGTTAAGTTTTGATGCGTTACGTATCATAAAAATGAATTCTCAAACGGCATACCATATATTTCGCGATGTCGCTCTTGTATATGATAAGCTGGTAAGATTTGGAGTAGATGACATTAACAATCCAGATATATTTAGGGGATTACGTTGTGTGTTTTATGATATTTACTCTTCTGATGTCACTCTCCAGGACGAATCTAATTGGCGGGAGGAGACGTTAGTGCTTATAAGCAAGTTTAGCCAATATGTTGTAACTAATATGTTGGTTAATTCTAGTGCTATGATGTTGAAGATTGGTAATAAAGAATCGGTTTGGTGTAGTATTGATGATGATTCTATCGATCCCGAAGACGATATATATCATAGTGATGATTCGAGTGGGTCAGAAAATAGTAGCATTGCACATTATGATACGTTGATCAGGTCTATGGTAATGCAGCCCATAACCCTCACAGATATCGAAATGTCTTTGTGTTTGGAGTTGGCATATATGCATATGTTCAGGAAAATAAGATATATAGGTAATACTTTGATGGATGGATATAAATATAATTTTCTTCATAAGTACCGTGGGTTCGGAATTACTAATAATGTTTTTAATTATCTGGTAAGGGAACGTTATTGTGATTTTAGTTCGAATATGGTTCCCAAAATTAGCGGATATGTGAAAGAATAGTAAGTTCGTAGAGAAGCCATGTATCCTATTATGAAGCCCAGATATGCTGCCAAAAGCATTGAACATGCACTATCTTTAATTGATGATTCGTACATATCAGAATTTAAATATGACGGTAGTAGGTTATTGATTCATTGGAATAAACCCACCGTTGAGTTAATCACGGCATCAAAAAAAAAAACTGATATGTTTCCCGAACTAATTAGTAATCTTCAAGAGTATTTTAGCCTAACTAGTTGTAATAGTTGTGTATTAGATAGTGAATTGGTGCCTTATAACAAAATAACTAACCATATAATGACTGCTGATGATATTGGAAAAAAACATGTTTATGTTAGTCCAGTTATATTTGACGTGTTAGAGTACAATTCAGTCGATCTCACATGTAAAACATTATATGATAGGAAACAGTTGTTGGGAAAATATTTTAAGACAGATGGGTCGTTAAATATAACAGTTATTATGTATGATGTAAACCCTCCTATAGACACGTTAACTATGTTGTTGCATCAGGCCGTAGATCGCAAGACTGAAGGGTTGGTGTTGAAGTCTCTAAGTGGAACATATGTGGATGGAAGAAGTACTAATTGGGTTAAAGTTAAATATTTTAATTGTGGTATAGGTGATACTTTGGATTTAGTAATAGTAGGCGGATACTGTCATGGTGATGAGTGTAAAGATTTTTTGGTAGCATACAAAGATTATGATAATGCTAATTTGGTAATTATAGGTAGAGTAGGTTATCATAAGGGTATCAGTACCGACAATTTTAATAAGGTCGACACTAGACCATTACATTACATTACATATAAGAAAGTCAACTGCAATATATTTGGCTCGGGAAATATTATCGATATGCCTTTTACTGAACATCAAGCAATTAATGAACTTATTAAATCTAAGTATGCCAACCAATGTCGTTCATCTAAATATTTAACTGTTCAGCTTAATAAATACGTATATTATCCTGATTGGTGGTGTGCTCCAACTGTGATAGTGGAGGTGTCTTACATGTCTATAAATAATAATGGTCCACAGCCAACGCTTAGGGATCCTAAAATTGTGAAAGTACGTAAGGATAAAATATGTCCTAATAATATTGATTATATTAGGAAGCTTGTGTAGAGTCATTGATTGGTTATTAATGTTTTTGTATATTCATTTATTACAGCATTAACTATAGTTTAATCGCTCTATTCATCGTAATTTATATATTATAATTATTAGTTATTTAGTGATTTAAATGGTTAAAACTGTTGTTGTCAGTATTTTATCAGATGAAGAAGAAAGTACATTAATATCTCAATCATATAATTCTATTCACGATTTTTTAAATATACTGTTTCCACATGAATCCAACTATTTAAAATCAGTAGATGATATGTTTACAAATAAAGATGATCCTAATAATGAATATGCTATGTATATTTTACAAAAACAAAAAGAGATTAAATCCTACATATCATCGCTACAAATGCCAGAATATTGTAGAAAAATCATATATCTATTAATAGATAATGCGGCTTATCAGTCTTTAGTTGATATTGTGCAGAATAATACATATTGGACAACATATAAGGAATCTATTAATAAATAATCATGTTTATACATTAAATCGGTACAATAATAAATTACACGTTACTATCAAATAATACCCTATTTCTATATTTTAATTGTTTTATCAATATACAAAATATTGTATGACACAGTTAAGCTGATTCAATATGTCCTGTATGAATTAATGAACCGTAGTAAATTTTGATTTCTAATACAACTGAAATATAATATTTTTGTAAGTTGTATTCATTTTAATGTTTAGCAATCTCATATTAGATTGAGGCTAGTTCTTTTTTGATATACAGATGCAATATTTTTTGGTAACATCGTAAATCCGAGATTAATAATGTTATACACATAGCTTTATTATATACCATACTTAAAAACCATTAATTTGAAATATCTAGTCATACCGATGATAAAAATATCCTTAAAAAAATTAAAATCAACTTTGTGGTTGTACGTGATTAGAACTATCAATTTAGAGTTCTACAAATTTTACGGAGAATGAAATTAAGTTAATCTAGCTCAAATATTTACAATAAATCATGACCGTGTTTGGTATCCAATTTAAATTTAATAAAGATATGGATTTATTCTTGTCATCCCAATAATAAAGCAATTTAACTTTTAATACTATTCATTCGTAATAATGTATTCTAGAGTATATGGATATTCAGATTTGATTTGGTTTATTTTTAAAATATTGTTATCATTATATACATAACACATATAACCGTATATATCTTTACTATATGAGTTGGATAATATGATAAAATCTTTATATTTAATCTTTTTTATCATTTTATTATATTCTATAGGTGATATATAAAATTGTTTATATTTATTGTTACTATGATATGGTGATCCATAAAATCTATATTCCATATTGTTAAATTCTATAGTTATATCACTATCTGATAAGATATTAATATTTGGAAAAGATTCCAGAAGTCTATTTTTAATATGTTTATTATTATGATAAATAAAATTCATATGGTTAATATCGTAATTATATTTCTTTCTATCATCAAAAACGATATCATTTAACCCAGGAACAAAAATAATATTTTCTACATCCTGAAGCTTTAGAAAAAAATTATAGATTACATTATATCTATTATATCTTGTAATATTACCACATACTAATAATACATCACAATTAACTATGTTGGAATTTATAGAATTGAATGGTAAATTTAAGTCTTTACACATATTAATATGCATTTATAATTTGAAATAACAATAGCTTACCATAACCAAATCAATAATTTTATTGATACTCATAGAAAAGCAGCATTCAAACACAAATAAGTAGGCTTATTACGTTACTGCTTAACATCCTTTAACAGCAGAGACAACAGTGCGCCTGAATTTTTTTTATTTGCTGAACATGTAGCAGCCAAGGGAGTTTGTCCTGAATTGTTCAATTTGTGATGTTCTACTGATGGTTCTTTAGCCAACATTTCAAAAATCTTCACATTACCATGTATTCCTGCCAGATGTAATGGAGTATTGCCCATTATATCTTTTGCATTAAGATCGACGTCTTTTCTTTCCATCAATACGGATAACATTTCAGCTACTACATTAGGATGTATGTACGCTAAGGATCTTATCAAGGTATGAACAGGATTCATTCCCATATTATTCGCTTTGTTACAATCCACTGATGGAATGGCAACTAACATCTCTAACACTTGCTTATTGCCATGTGTTATCGCCATATGGATAGGAATTCCACCCATATCATCTTCGGCGTTAAGATCAACGTCTTCTCTCCTTAATATGATGACCATCATCATAGCTATCACACTTGGCCCGGTGAATGTTGATCTTCGCAGTATTGCATGGACTGGCGGCATACCCGTACTATTTACTTTGTTACAATCCACATTTGATTCAGTAACCAATATCTCTAAACAACGCACATCAGCGGCATTTATTACCATATGTATTGGTATTGCACCCATTTCATCACTGACATTGATGAGAATATCTTCTCTTTTAAGTAATGTGGACAATAACTCTGCGTTATTGTCAGCCTTTTTATATAGCAACGTATGAATCGGACGCATACCCGATTCATTCATCTTATTACAATCTATTGACAGATTGCTGACTAAATCTTCCAAACCACTAACATCGCCGCATAATATGGCACTATGTACGGGATCCATTTTAGATATATAGCATATAATTTCATTTTTTTTGTCTTACATATATTACCACGTCATAAAAATTAAAGGGAACCGATACTCATAGTGAACCACCAACCTATGAACCCTGACGGTCATTCTGGGCAGCAAAATTTATAGAAATTTTCCCGTTACTGTTCCTGGCTAGCCTAGTAGATATGAATATTACAATATAGAGTATAACTCCCACCATTATCATGAACATCAGTACATGCAATATAGCACACACATTAATAATCATCAAATCTGATTGGTCCATTGTTATAGTCGATACTGAAATGTAAAATTTCAAATTTATTAAATCACGATCCTGATTAACAATGTGATGTACTAAAACATTTCATACAATATGTAGCATACTAGTGCTAGAGTTGCTAATACTTCAAATAATATAATGAAAATTATTGTGTACACAAAAGCAGAATAACCTATACAATCCATAATTTTGAAAATAAATCTTCTCCATTGGTGTGGTTTCATTACTGGGCATTCTAAATTTTCAATAACATTTTAATAAATATCCAGTTAAAATGTCTACTGGTATAATGAATTTGATGGAACAAAAAATCTTGTTAATTAGTTTTATGTTTTGTTATGGAAATATATATGAAGTTATGACTGTGTTGTTAGGAGAATTGTTTCAAGGAGAAGTGTTTTCGTGCGCAAAATCGCACAATATAGAATATGACGAAACTGATGAACTGATTGATTGTTTGGTTTATAATACACCCAAAGATGCCAAGTGGATGTCTCTACCCAGGATAAGTATGAACGTAGAAGTTGCCAAGTGTGTTCATGATAATTTGTTCAAGGTATATGATATAACATGTATTGAGGGCACCGATATGGAATACATTAGAAATAGGATGTGTCATGATTGGGATATTGAACCAAATATTCGTCCGGATAAAATACTTGACATATTGTCCAATGATCGCCGTTGGATACCGTTTCATGATATACGAATCAGGTGTGAAGTTGAATATTTTATAAACAAATTATCAAGCACATCATATGGGGAAAAAATTATTAGTAATATTATATCGTTGTACAAACTGGAAAGGCTCCTTCCTTATTATGCAACGCACTATCGATCATATGATGGTTGTAATATAAAAGATGAGTTCATCACATACATCAGTCAATTTGTACAAATTAGCTCTTAATTAACCCTCATGAGACTGGATAGTAAACATACTGGTGAAGTACTTATTAAAGTAGTTGGAAGTTATTTATAATGAGAATATGTTTTTTTTTTGTATATGAAGGGTTGTTGGATATTAATTATTGATCGTTTTGGAGGATAAATTGAAAAAAAATGTAATTATTAATGGAATACTACGACCTTATTACTTATCGTGATGGTGTAGGATATTATAAAACACAATATTTTGATGTAGATATTATAATTACAAAATCTAGCAATTCTACTAAAACCGGATTTATCAACGCATCAAACCTATGTAATATTTTTGGCAAGAATGTTGCAGACTGGTTATGTGATTCCAATACTATGGAGTTATTAGAATATTATGCATGTTTGGGTATTGTATGTGTAATACATAATTACGGTAATCAACAAAAAGAAATTTTGAATGGTACATATATACATAAAAAATTGTTATTGCACATTATACTGTGGGCGTCTCGTGATTTATATGATAAGATATCTAATACAATAGAATCATATATAGAATTGATTTCCAAACCACACAGGTTTATACTAATGAGAATTAATAATAATATGTACTATATTATCAAGCAGACAAATAATAATGAGGTATCCCAAATTGCATATCTGAAAGGTATATACCCTATGTTAGAGCAAAAACTGTCATGTGATATATTCGACATAGATAAGTTAATTATCAAAATTAAAAAACTAGGGACAGAAGGTAAAATATTAATGTGTAAAAATGAAGTGTTATTAGTAAACAATTACACAGAATCAGAATTTATGATATATATATTAGAAAATATTATATCCATTAACTCACCGTTACATAAAGGCAGTTTGTAATTGGCAATAGTTTATATGTGCATATTATGTTTCTTTTTACGTGACTATGGTTCTTTTTACAAATTGGAATAATTAAAATCAAATTTTATTGTCGGATATTATAACAAAATTATCACACCTCAATTAAAATTCTACGCAATATTGAAATAATAGTTTAATAGCCATTATTGCTATCATCATGAATCTAACTATTACAGGGCAGTATAATTTGTTAACAGCTTCTATGCTTTTGTCTCCAAAAGCAATGATAATGGCAGTTGTATTTATGAGGTATTGTTGTATTGATGGCACGTATAAATGTTATGGTGAAACTGCCCTTGACAATATAAGATTTATAGATACTATGGCTAATAGTTCCGCGGTGCTTCAAACAGTGCTAATGGAGGTTGGAAGAGCTGAGTATTGCCCAGAAATGCAAGCCAAATGGAAAAAGGTCAGTCCGACGAAAGATGATTCATTGTTCCTTTTATCGAATGGACTTTGTAAATTTAACGATAATATGTGTTGGGTAGAATATTGGAGCCATTATATGGAAAAATTATGCCCAATAAAAACCCATACGTGTGGGGAGTGATTTTTTTTGTTAAATGAACATGAAAATTTAGTGTTATTGTTCGGTTATACTAATCGATTGTATAATGGATATGACTCAAAATGAATTGACTGATTATGTGTTAGAATTAGAGTTAGAAAGAGAATTAGAGAGACACCGATTGGAAACAAATTTATTAAAATTACAATCTTCTGAAAGTTTAGGTTTGTTGATAGAATTTTATAATAAACATGGCATAAAGTATACAATGGTAGAAACTATCATATCAAAAAATTAAAAAAAAAGTTTATCATTTCCTAACGTCCCGAGATGTGAAACATTTTTTTAAGTAGCTAATACAGGGGATAATCACCACAAGACAACCCCAATACAAACACGCATTCTGGAACTTTGGCGGTATGAACGGCAAAAGGATCTTGCATAATGTCTGAAATAACAAACTCGATACTACAAAATGCACATTTTGCTCTATTCATATCTACAGAATATAGTCCGGCTTCTGCAAATTTGATTGCAGTATCCCTATCTAGTTGGGTAAAGGATGTAAACCTGTTCACTTCTATACACATATCCATAGTAGACGTTATCTGAATAATATAATATTTCAACTTTGAATTATTATAATATCATAAAGACATTACATACACAATGAGGTGGTATGCCGATACTGCTGAGTATTCTATTGATACGTGTCTAGTGTTGGATATCATATGTCAAAATATAAGACTTTGGGATATATGTTGTATGTTTTCTAAATTACGTGATGTGGATTTTAGCTTTAATTTTCCAAATGGTAACTTGACGCATTTTGAAATTACTAATTCTGAAGAAGAAGTATTGTTTAAAATAATGGTTAAGAAATATGATTCAGAAGCTGTGTATATATTTGTTTATGATAGTGTTTCAAATGAAACATACAGATTGTGGTTTGATTCTCCTAGTTATGTTGAATGGTTAAAGTTGAAATATTAGTCTCCTGTCGGCTATGGCGCTATTGGCATGTTGTTATGAATTTTGGATGGCAAAAAATAATGCTGATCGTGACTTATTTTATCGTGTGTTGAAAGAACATCTAATAAAGTTGGTACCTGGTCAGGATATATGTTTAAAATGTCATGAAATACCTATAGGAATGTTAAGTGATATGTTGACATATCCCCGCCATCTGCACATTTGTAGGATGCGTTCCACTATGGTTATTAAAAGACTACGTTTCTGTTATATGGTAACAGTTTACTCAGGGAGATGGGCAGACTGTGATGTTTTTCCTCTAGCATTATAAACGGGTCAATAATAGGCCACAGATTCTAAACAATATGCTTTAATATTCCAAATATAGTCCAACACCTCACTGGTTTTTTATTTTGAATATTTGGTGTGTTTTAAAAGAAGTTGTTTATTTTACACTACGAATGATATTTTGAAAAAAAACTGTAAACTCAAAAATGGCAGCCATTTGTGATGGTAGGCGGGCAACTTTATATAACGCTGGTCGTACGTCTGCTGATTGTTACGATATTGTGTATAATACTTTGGTGCTAGGTGATAGTATTATTATTGGGTCGCATGTTATTGATTGTCTTCAAAGTACTATTGAAATATTGGATAGGTTCGAGGAATCTATGAAGCCTTTTTACATTCCTCTGTGGAGAGATCATTCAATAGACAATATCAGAATAGCTGGATACTTAACGACTCAAAGAGCGATGATAATAAATCTAATTAATAAATTGAGTAATGATCTATCCGAGTATGTGTCAGAATGTGTTGCTATACAGGATGTTGATATCGATTCGGACGAGGATTCAACCGAAGATAACTTTGGAATAGTTGGTTCTAAAGAATATGTAAATATTAATCGTTTTGTGATGCGAGAGGGGGACAACTTAGTATCTAAAAAAGAAGCGTTATATGTAGCATTACATGCTACAAAAGAATACTATAATGATCTTTATAGTACTATTGTGTATCATACATTGCGTGTAATGAAAAGACATATAAGAACAAATTTTTACAAGATATATGATGTTGTTACTGATACATTGATGACCGTATTACATGCTAATGATTATTTTACGGAAGATGACGAATCAAATATTGGGAAATTATTCAATAAGTTACGAATGGATTTGTGTACCATCAAAGAAAATTGTTCTTCTAAGGTGCTAAGTGTATTACACTATAATTGATAAATAAGGCACAATACGTAAATACCTATTCTAGGTAGAAATGGATAAAGTGGTGCTTTTCATATTCATATGTGTTAGTATACTTCTTCTAATAGATATTTGTATTTTAGTAAAGTTGTTGACAAGACTGTATTGGTAGGTCACAATATCTTATTTTTATATCAAGTACTTAGTTTATTTCATGTATCATAAATATTATATTGTATTTGGAAGGTTGGATTGTACCAATCATCAATATTACAAAAACATTTAAAGTGAATTAATATATTATAATATGGAGAACGGTTTTTGAACACAATAGAAACTGTAAATTAGAAGGCCTAGGAATAAATTATTCATAATGTATATTATTGTTTTCGAAAAATTATACTAAAGTTCAATATAGATATGGAACGTGTTGCTGAAGCGATGCACATGTTATGTCATAATACCCTTTGTAGACATAAAGATTTGGAATTTCACAGCGCATTATTTGGACCGTTTGTAGTGACTATGATAGAATCAAGTGATTATAGAAACGGATATATTAATGCAACTAATTTATGCAACGATGCTGGAAAACAGGTTGATCAGTGGTTGAATTCAAATAACACTAAGAAGTTGTTCGATTATTACAAATATATTAATCATGATTTAACGTATCTATATAAAAATGAAGATGTTATATGTTACAATGATGTCGATGGTATATATATCCATTATAGATTGATACTCGACTTAATACTTTGGATTTCACCTGAACACTATGATAGAACATTTGATATGATATTGGCAGATTATGTACATTTAGTTATGTGGGTACCATTCGAATATTTAAATTTAATGATAGATAAGTACGAAAAGAATAAAAAAAGTAATTAATAATAATGATATGTAACCGAGTTTGAGAAAATAGGTTAGTGCTGTAATTGTAACCGTTATAGTGTAAATAGTGTAAATAGTGTAAATAATGAAGGTAATAACAGTATTGTTACTTTTAATATGTACTTCCAATGGAGGTCCAGCAGCCTATGCTGCTTGTGAAGCAGCTTGTGTTACAGCGTTTGTTACATGTCTTGGTGGGTTGAGTGCTACACTAATCGGCATGAGTGCTTGTATCCCGGCATTAACCGCATGTACTAATTTATGTCTCCCACTTTTGGCACTACCTACACCGTAATGTATATACTTAGTAATATGATAACTATATAGTGGTGTACATATTATTTGTGGATTTGATATTCAGCAAAAATAGGGCATATGTGATTATGTAATTGGGTTTTTTTTTTGAAATTTTAGATCCAGCATTGATCGTGGCTACTATGGCTTCTTATGCTGCCTCTGTATCTAATACCCCAGAGTGGCAAGTATTTACTACTTCCAGTCGAGATGATGTACAGCTACAGGAATGTAATTTTATATTGTACCACAAATGTACGGATGGCGATTCTTGTGAATCTTTGAAGCTTATTGGAGATATTTGGTTTGCCAAGAGGAATATGAACGGAGTTAAAGAGTTGCGTCGGCGGTCGGAACGTCCGTTTAGGGGTTGTGAGAATATGGAGATGTTAAAATCAAGGAGTCAACAATATTTCGAGAAGCGAGCTGGACGTGTGTTCCCGGATTCTAAGTTGGGTAAAGAGCAATGGTTGGAACGTCCAATGAAGGAACATGAACACATGGAGATGTTAAAAACAGTGAATCAACAATCCTTCGAGAAGCGAGCTGGATGTGTGTTCCCGGATACTGAAGTGCGTAAAGCAATTGTTCCTTACGGGAAAGATTATGCTGAAAATCAGTAGAAATGATCTGCATATGAACTCCCAATCTTTTTTTGTTATGAGTGGAATATTAGATTATGAGCAAAAGATTATTTGTCTTAAAAACAATTCTTCTATTGATAAATTTGAAAAAGTAGTTAATCCTAACAAATGGATTTAGAAGCAGTAAATACTTTCATATCAACGTTCAAAGGATCAATGATTCATATAGTAGAAGGTATAATAGCTGCTGACAATAAATTAACACCAAAGTATTTCAACCTATTAAAAATAGAAAAAGATACATACGTGTATGCTATTACTGATCCTCTATATCATGAAGATAGAATCGATACATTATGTAGAGTGTTAAACACTTCCCGTGCAGCAGTTGTATTTGAGGTAAGACGTTTAGTAAATTCTCATGCTATAATAGAGGAACTATCAAAGACCCTAGAAATCGATACGGAAAATTGTCACATAAAAACACCTCTTACTATTGATGAATTAAAAAATAAGATTTACAACATAATGGCTCAACTAAGTTTGTCGCCAAGTAAGATTTATCTTATTTGAAAAAATACGTACCATGTGTAAAATGATGAAAGTACTAATTTTATTTTACTTTTTTATGTTAGTTAGTACTCAGTGTCCTGATCGATGTAGGTGTCCTTCTCAATATGTAGCATCATGTAGGTCTCTTGCTATAAATTACATTCCTCACGATAGATTTGATAGATATGTAGAATTTTTAGACGTTTCTGATAATGTACTACGTGCATTAGCTAAAACAGAACTACGTGATATTGGAGTGATTTCATTAATAGAATTTAACGCGTCTAAGAATTATATTGCAGAAATAGACAGAGAAGCATTTTTGGGCCAAAGTAAGTTAAAGATAGTGGATTTATCTTTCAATAATATTGGAGAGATTGAACCGGAAACATTTCAAAGAAATCCCTATCTTGAGTTACTGATTCTTTCTAATAATCCTATAATATTAGTCCCAGAATTTATTCGATCAACATCTCTCATACAACTACATTTATCAGAGTGTAATCTGTACACTATTCCTGAAGACACTTTTAAAGCATTGACTAGTCTGCAAAAATTATACATTAATAAAAATAAAATTTCTAGTTATGATAATATTATTAGTTATAATAACTTACGATTTATAGATTTGAGTAATAATAAAATAAATTATATATATATTAGCACCATATCGATGAATTTAACCAATAATATTATTAAATTCTTAAATATAACAACACTCCAGAAAATAATTAACAATAATGCATCAATAGATTTCAGTAATAATCCATGGTATTGTGATTGTGCTATGAAGACAACATATATATGGACTAAAAATAACAGTATTGATCTTGACATAATATGTACAAATGGATTAAAATGGGAATTATATAATTATTATTGTAACGATACCACAATTATCGATGATATCGATGTGAATCTAACAGAAAATGTTGCTATTACCACTGACGGTAATATGGATCTTACAAAAAATGCTGCGGTTATTGATGTACCGATAATCACAATTTTAATTTTATCGTTTTTATTGAATAATATATAAACTTATTGATCAAGAAGACACTTAACAACTGAATTAATGATTATAAAAATATTTCCGCCATACCGTGCTTCCTGTAAAACGCATTCAACTCCTGTAGTGTACTGTCTTGATTGCTCGAATCACTATTGGCATACCGATCCAATAATACTTTTTCTTCCTCCCATTTGATCATATCCAACCAATCTTCTTCGCCTATCACATCTCCATGTTCCTTCTTACTTACAACAGCACACTGTGTATTTTTATCATATGGCTTCTGCCGTAGCATTTGGACTTTAACTGGACCCATGACGCTATGTATCTAGCTTTACCATTAACCTATTGATTCAAAAATATTATTAATATTATTATTTGAAATATTAAATTCCATACTGATTGTTGCTACCATGGCTTCTTGTGCTACCTCTGTGCCTCCGACACCGGAGTGGAAAGTATTCACCGCGCCTGATCGGGACGAGAGAATATTTCAGGAATCTAGTCTTGTCTTGTATTTTCTGTTTACAAGTGATAATTCCTGCGAATTATTTGAATCCATTGTGGATATGTGGTTCACTGGGGAAGATTTTGAAGACGAGCATTATGGTAAGCATTTCTTTAAAGAAATGAAACAAATGATGTTTGGTAACCCCGGTGGGTGGAAACGTCCGCCTAGGATATGTCAGAACGCAAAATTGGTAAAACAAGTGAATCAGTGGATATTAAGAAAGGAAGATGAGTATGGTATTCCACATCTTAAAATATTATCTGAGAAAGATATACCAATAGTCAAAGAATCAATACTCACATTGCCTGATGAACTTAAGCCTGTGAATATTATTTACAAGATCCGAAAACTTCCAGGATGGAACAAGATGGATTCGCCTGAAATGCACAAGGAAGTAGTGTATTTCATGACCCATCTTACGAGAACAGAATATGGCTGTAGGCTAAGGAGGATGTGTGTAGATCTGTTTGATCTAGATCAGTACATGCCTTGGCATGTCGCTAATGAACGTATATGTAACAGTATGTCCGTGCAAGATCAGATGGGATTTTTCAATTATTGCGTGAAGATTTACAATAAGAAAAAGAGATCCAAGAATACTTCTGTCAGTGGGAGTACTGTGTCCATTGTAGATAGTATTATGGGATCAACCGAGAGTGTTGTTTAGATATCTGTATTATGTAGATATGAATATATAAATTGTTAACCTATTTTTGTTATACCAGATGATATACTGAATGATTTTGCTTTGGAAATTTTACGAAGTTATGTGTAAAATAAAATTATTAGTGGATAAACATCGATTGTTTTGAATTTTTATAATAGAATATAACTGCCATATATTTTGACCATATTAAAACAGTTTATGGATCGATGAAGACAAATACATATCGCAGGTGAATTATAATGTAATATGGATAATTACAGCTTGAAACTTATTAACGATGCTTGTAATTATTACGAGCAGAACCAACCCACACCAGTTAAATGGAAAGACTATCGTGTAGATGGTATTAATGTATTTGTGTTTGATCTGGAACTATATAAGATAATTGAATTAATTAGTTCCTCAGAAAAAGTGATTCGTGTTATTTTTAGGAAAAGGCGTTTTATGTATCAAATATATTCCATATATACAAAATATATACTCTACAAATTAAATAGGCATAAAATTATGCATGATAGTATCCAAAGGACTCATTTTAGAGTGATTAAACAATGTATTAAAATTGCTATACAGTGTTACCGCAATGTAGTACATGAATTTAATAGCACTGTAGAAAAACTATTAAACTCGGATGATCAGGCTAATGAATTTAATAATATTCTAAATAATCTTGAAAAATCATTAGGTGATGTAGTTAATAGATTTCAAGAAAATATAAAAAAAATGATGTTTCGTTATTATGTCATACCGGGATGTTATTTTGGTATTTTAGATGGTGTAATTGCTGACATAAATAGTCCTACCCATTATATAAGTAGATCATTACAGCATATTATCCCAATGACAGACATATCTGTTTTTGAATTTTTGATTATGGATCTATATCTGATTCACCTTCCAATTTTGAATCATGAAGAACTGATGGTTGAAAACAACAGGGAACTCGAACATCTGATAAGAGGTAGATGTAAGAAGTTGAAGGAGATATATGATACACATCTTATATTCAATGAGAAATATCCCAATTTTCCAGAGGATTGTACTAATCACATATTGAAATATTGTCAGGAAAACTATGTGTTCCAGTCAACATGATGTTACAGATTGTTTTGAATTTTTATAATTGATATCCAAAATAAAATGGATATAACTGATATATGTTTCGAACATATCAAAACGGTTAATGATGTTCAATATCATAAAGCACTCTATGGATCGTTCGTAGTAATAATGATGAAGACTGATGATTATAGG
>Ga0099364_10000233_pt1 | contig 91552 bp, 89 predicted proteins | sample TergutTh196P3_FD_73070 | JGI IMG/M metagenome (GOLD analysis project Ga0099364, IMG submission 73070) | Microcerotermes parvus P3 segment gut microbial communities from Pointe-Noire, Republic of the Congo - Th196 P3 | ecosystem: Host-associated > Arthropoda: Insects > Digestive system > Gut ...
TAGAATGTGTATGAAAAGGAGAGTTTGTTTGCTAGTAATAATAAAAAAAAAAAAAATTGACAAAACACGAAACGCACAAAAAAAGAAGTGGGGGGGGGGGGGGGGGGGGGGGGGGGGGGTAACCCCTTATATTGCAAGCGTTTACGCACTAAAAGTGAGACATTTTCTCATCCCGAAAGGCTTGGAATACAGACATTTAGATAATGATTTTATGACTATGATACAAACAAGATTTACAGGAAATCCTATTTTCTTTTCGCAACATGTTTTAAAAGAGGGCTTATGATTTCCAAACAAATAAATTTACCTCTGACTCAACAACAAATAAATAAAATGAGATCTGGCGAAAAATATCTTTTGAATGGTGCTATTATCACAGCTCGTGATATGGCTCATAAAAGGATGTCAGATATGCTGACAAGATCTCAGCCATTGCCTTTTACACTCTCCAAATACTGTATCTATTACTGTGGTCCCACGCCTAGTAAGAGCGGCTTCCCGATAGGAGCTTGTGGTCCTACGACATCGAACAGAATGGATAGTTTCACTGATGTACTATTTCAGAATGGCTTAAAATGTATGATTGGCAAAGGGGATCGTAGTGTCGAGGTGTCGAATTTGTTAATAAAATACAAAGGTGTTTATCTGATCGCTATCGGAGGTGCAGGCGCATTGTACGGCAAATCTGTATTAAAGAGTCAATGCGTGGCTTGGGAAGATCTAGGAACCGAAGCAGTTTATGAATTAACCGTTAAAGATTTTCCATGTTTTGTCGGCATAGATATTCATGGAAACAGTATATACAAAAATTTGGAGATATGAAAGATGAAAATAATATATAGTCAAACATTTAATGCATATCACAACATCGCATGCGAAGAATATTTGTTGGATAATTTTGAAGATGATATTTTTTATTTATACCAAAACTCACCTTCCATAATAGTCGGCAGAAAACAAAACACTTTAGCTGAGATAAATTTTGACTATATCCGAGAAAAGCAGATTCCTGTGGTTCGTAGATTATCTGGTGGCGGTGCTGTATATCACGATGTCGGAAATTTGAATTTTTGTTTTATTATCAGAAATGTCTCTAAAGCTGAAAATGGCTTTGAAAGGTATACTTTACCTATCCTTGAGGTCTTGCAGAGTCTAGGAGTCGAAGCAAAACTAGAAGGCAGAAATGATTTGACTATCGAGGGGAAAAAGTTTTCTGGCAATGCTAAATACTTCAAAGAAAACGATTTGTTACAGCATGGGACTATTTTGTACATGTCAAAGCTGAATGAAATATCCAAAGTTTTGAATGTCAACCCCGCAAAGTACAAGGACAAAGCTGTAAAGTCTGTACAAAGCCGTGTTACGAATATCTCAAGCCATATGCCAAAGCCCATGAATCTGAGCGATTTTACCAATCTAATCATAGCTCATATAAAAACACTGTACCCAGAAGCTACAGATTATATGCTCACAGATAAAGATAATATCGCTATCAATAGATTGGTCGATAAAAAGTATAAAACATGGGAATGGAATCATGGCAAAACACCCGCATATAACTATTCAAAATCGTTACAAACAAAGGGTGGGAATCTAGAAGTGGCGATGTTTGTAAAAAATGGGGTCATTGAGCAGCTAAAATTTTATGGAGACTTTTTTAGTTTTAAGGACATAGACACATATGAAATGGAATTTATCGGAGTACCACATGAGTACGAAAAATTAAAAGATAAATTAGAAGCGAAGCCCGCAGAACTTTTTTTTGAAAATATTAATAGTGCGGATTTGTTGGAAATCTTTTTTTAGATTGTTTAAGGGTCCGTTTCGCCTCCTCTCTCCCAATCCCGTAGCATCAATCGGCAGGTTGATGTAATCTTTTCCGTTGACCTTCTGACCGTAGCTACGAAATAAGATTATATTTTATAGGAAATTTTGATGATATATCCAGATTACGAATCAGGTAGTATTTTAAACTTAGTCAGCACTATATTAAACTTTTATAAAATACCGGCTCTGTACCCTCCGTTGCACAATTTTATTTTACCAGAGCATAAGAGACTCGCTTTTATAGTAATAGATGGTCTAGGCATGAGCTTTTTAGAGTCACATGGCAGAGATTCTCGGCTTTATCAGCATACACTGGGTGAGCTGACCTCTGTTTTTCCATCTACGACATCGTGTGCATTGGTATCTTTGATGACAGGAGTCGCTCCTTTGCAGCATGCATTGACAGGATGGTATATGTATTTTCGTGAGCTAGGTACAGCTGGTCTGCCTTTGCCTTTCAAAGCACGATTTACAGACAAGACTTTTTTTGATATGGGCGTAGATGCGAATGAAATCTTTGATTTTGAAACGATTTTTTCTAGCCTAAAAAAAGAGATATTTGTCACAACACCTCAGATCACTATCAATTCTGCATTTTCGAAGTTTTGCTTTGAAAATATACCTCAAAAAGGCTTCACTTCATTAAAAGACAGCTTTCAAATAATAAAACAGCAGCTGATAAGCAAACCTCAAACAGAAAAAATCTATGCATATATCCCATATTTTGACGATGTGGCTCATACATATGGTATAAACTCTCGTCAATCGATAGATTTGTTCCACCAAATAGATGATTTGTTTTTTGACTTGTTTAAAAACATAGATGATCCTGATACGTTGTTTGTCATCACAGCGGATCATGGATTGCTAGATACAACAAAAGAACAAATATTGTATCTAAAGGACTATCCTGATATAAAGAAGTGTTTGATATTGCCACTATGTGGAGAACCTAGAGTTCCATACTGTTATATCAGTCCCTCAAAGCTAGACTATTTTCATGAGGCAGTAGATGAACAGCTGGGCTCTTTTTGTGACAGATACACACAAAAAGAGGTGTTAGAAATGCAATTATATGGTACGGGAAAAGCAAACCCAAGATTTTATGATAGGATAGGAGATGAGATACTCATAATGAAGGGAAATTATGTGCTTTTAGATAGAGTTTACCATGAAAAGGACGTCAGCATAGTGGGTTTTCATGGGGGAATGAGTAGGGAAGAAATGATGGTACCATTGGTAGTTTATCACAATAAAATAAAATGAAAACAAAAAAAAGATTGACAAAAAAACAGGATTTTAAAATAGTGTTTGAGTAAATTTTATTTGTTTGGAGAATAGATATGAAAAGAACCTATCAGCCTAGCAATAGGAGTCGTAGAAATACGCATGGTTTTAGAGCGAGAATGGCCACAAAGGCGGGACGCAAAGTCCTGAGTAGGAGAAGAGCAAAGGGTAGAAAATATCTGACTGTCTCATGCTGAGATTAAAATCTCAAAAGCAATATCGCCGATTGAGTCAGAGCACTCAGAAAACAAAGGGTAGATATTTTATCGTGGTTTATATATTTGACACTTTTGTCATGGAACATTTAGCGGGCATTACTGTCAGCCGCAAGGTCGGTAATGCCGTAGCTAGAAACAGGGTAAAACGGCGCATTCGTGCATTTCTGCAGGAATATGTGACTCCTGAGACAAGGTCGGGTGTATTATGTAATATTATTGCGTTGCCTTCGGTGGTCGATACCGAGTGGAATCAGTTTAAAGATGATCTTAAAAATTGCATAGACAGTGTTTTTCATAGGGAGATACGAAATGGTCTTTTATTGAAAAGAAGGTAAATAAAAAATGTTTGTCCTATCTAAAATCTCATTGTATTTGATAAATTTTTATCAGAGGTGTATTTCACCTTATACACCACCATCATGTAGATTTACACCGACATGTAGTAACTATGCCAAAGAGGCATTTTTAAAGTATAGCTATCCCAAGGCTCTTTATCTTTCAATAAAAAGAGTTTTGAAATGCAACCCTTTTTGCAAGGGGGGGATAGACCCCGTCGAGTAGTCGAAATATTTTTTTAGACGATCGGGAGATCGCCGCTATAGACACTAGCCCTCTACAAGCTCGCAGGGGTGCTGGGTGACATTGTTCACAGCTTTATAGCGGGAACTCAAATTATTTTTTTTGGAGGTTTTTTTTGGAAAAAAGAACAGTATTAGCATTTGTCCTAATTTTTATTATTTATTGGTTTAGCTCGCAGTATTTATGGAAAAGTACTCCAGCTGTACAAACAGAATCAGAAACTAGAGAATCGACAGTCGAATCTCAGCCAGAAGCACAAGAAACACCTTCACCACAGACCTTTACTGCGTCCGAAAGATCGATATTTTCATCTATCAATGTGTCTGAAGATGAAGATTCAACGTTAGACCATGAAATTTTCCTAGAAAACGAAAGAGTAAAAGTATCTTTTTCAAGCACTGGAGCATTGATAAATCAAATTTTATTGAAAGATTTTTACCTAGCGGACAAGGTCACAAACGTCACATTGATACCAGAAGGTCAGGCTATCATGCAGCTGTACTTTGCAAATAACGTACTTTCTGATATCAATAATGTCCTGTTTAGATTCGAAAAAGAAAATACTTCCTCTTCACAATCTGTCAGCTTTTTTGTTCATGACGAAGATTCTCATGCTATTTTTAGAAAGGTATTTACTCTATACGATGATCATCGGCTAGGGTTTCATATAGAAGGTAACAATTTACCGATATTTGATGAATACTCTGTGTATATAAATTCTGGTATTAATATTACAGAGCACAACAAAGCCGCCGTGAAAGACATTCGGAACTCATTTAAATTTGTGACACAGGTTGATAGAGAGACCAGAGAGGTTGTTTTATCAAAACTTAATAGAGGTGAGCAGAGGTTTTCAGGCACAATAAACTGGGCAGCTGTCAGGTCAAAATATTTTGTCATGGGTTTGATACCTGAAAATAAAATAATGACGCATTCTGTCAGAACTCAAAAAATAGCCTCGACACTAGGCTTTGACCTAGTAGTTCGCTACAATTCAAGGATTTCCAGCATTTCTGACCACTATGAACTTTATTTTGGACCAGTCGACTATGACGAGCTATTAGCATTTAACATAGGAATGGAAAACATCGCAGAGCTAGGCTACAAGTGGCTTCGCCCTTTGGCAAAGATGTTTTTGTATTATATCAGTTTTCTTCATCGCCTAATACCAAATTATGGACTTGTGATCATTGTATTTGCATTGACTTTAAAAATTTTACTGGCTCCTTTGACTAGTAAAAGTTTGAGGTCGAGCCGAGAAATGCAAAAACTACAACCAATGCTGAGAGAAATACAAGCAAAATACAAAAATGATGTAAAAAAACAGCAAGAAGAACTACGCAATCTTTATAAAGAACACAATGTCAGTCCTCTGGGAGGCTGCCTTCCTTTACTTTTGCAGATGCCAATTTTCTTTGCATTATACCCAGTCCTGAGGTTTTCGATAGACCTGAGACAAGCCAACTTTTTCGGGTGGCTTGTGGATTTGTCAGAGCCAGATCCCTATTGGATACTCCCCATATTTATGGGAATTTTTATGTTTATCCAACAAAAAATGATGCAACCCAAGCAACAAGATAGTACAAGTATGGATGATAAACAAGCAGCGATGATGCAATCCTCAAAAATGATGACCTATATGATGCCACCTTTTATGGTGTTTATCTTTGGGTCGTTGCCCTCCGGACTTGTATTGTATTGGACAGTTTTCAACGTCTTTTCCATAATACAACATTACTATCTAAACAAAAAACACGATTAAAAAAGGAGCAATATGAAAGCAATCGAAAGACAAGGAAATGATATCCAACAAATCATTAACGATTTCAAAGCAGAATACGGATTAGATGATTTTGACTTTTCCTACCAGATTATACAAGATTCACAGAAAGGATTTTTGGGTGTATTTGGCAACAAAAAAGCTATCATACATTTCAAAATATGCAATTTATCAGAAGAGATTCAAGAATATTTAAAAGAGTTTTTGATCTATGTACAGGTCACAGTCGATGAAATCAATATCAAAAGTGATGAAAAATATATCTATGTTGATTTATTAGGAGTTCCCGATGCAGGCATTTTGATAGGAAAAGATGGGCGATTTTTAAATAGTCTTCAATACCTCTTGAATCAAACATTTTCATCAAAAGATCCCAAAAATAGAGCCTTGGTCGTAGATGTCGAAAATTATAAAGAAAGACAAAAAATGATCATGGTAAAAAAAGTACAGCAGCTAGCAGCGCAGGTGCTCAAAAATAAAAAGAAAATAACACTGGATCCAATGTCGGCATTACAAAGACGAAATGTACATCATGCACTAAAAAATATGCCAAATATACGAACAATGACAATGGGTGAAGGTGCGATGAAAAGGATAGTCTTGTGCCATGCAAAAAGTTTTTCTCAAGAAGATAATAAAATGGCTTCGAAAAGAAAAGACTCGTATTCCCAAAAACCTAGAGAGAGCTAATAGCTTTTTTTAAGTAGCTGATATCTTTTTTTGTATGTCGTTTTGAAAAAGATATTCTGATAGTTCCCTGCGGAAAAGTCCCTAAAAATTTATGAGCAGCAGGTGAGCAGTGTAGACCTATGCGGGTGGCAATTTTGTATGTGTCATATAGTTTATTTGCGAGATCTGTTATTTTTTTTTGTGTGTGACATATAGACAAGACGGGAGCCTGATGTGTTTCGTCATCTGCACAATACACATGAAAATCTGTTTCTTTTTTCAAAAACCTTATAAAGTCGTTTGTTGGGGTTTTAGAGAAATCTTCTTTTTGCGTTGTTTCTTTCTTGTTTGATGTCCTCGTGTCGAGCGCTTGTTCTGATTTTAGCTCGCTCTCTTTTAAAAAACGCAAAGCTGCCCACAGTCCAAATACTCCGGGTATGTTTGGAGTTCCTGCTTCAAATTTGTCTGGAGTAAACTCTGGCATTTCAAAAGAATCTGATTTACTTCCTGTACCTCCATATACAAAAGACCTCAATTTTTCAGGAGATCTGGCATAGAAACCGCCTACTCCACTAGGTCCATTCAAGCCTTTATGTCCGGTAAATACCAGATAATCTATTCCTGCTTCAGCAATGTCTATCTTTGTGACACCAGCTGATTGTGCTGCGTCTATGAGCAAGGGGATATCGCCTGCATGTTTTTTGACCTGTTTTATATCTTGGATCAGTCCATTGACATTGCTGGCATGATTTATCACTATCAAAGCGGTATTTTTATGAATGTGTTTATTCATTTTTTCAAAAATAATACTTCCATCAGGGTTTGCAGGTAAAACACTGTATTTTATGATGTTTTTTTGTTTTAGGTATTCTAGTGGTCTCATGACGCAGTTGTGCTCCAGAGGGCTAATCAAAACATGCTTTTTGTATAAATCCAAACCAAACAGTATATTATTCATTGCCACAGTGGCGTTTTGTGTGAAAATGATATTTTCAGACTTATCAGCTTTAAAAATGCTGGATAATAGCTCACGAGTTTCAAAAAATACTCTAGCAATTTGAAGGCTATCTTCAGAAAATCCTCTACTATAGCTACCTGTGATGTTCTTTAGACAATAGGCTACAGTCTTTGAAACTATCGAGGGCTTGGGAAAGCTCGTAGAAGCATTGTCAAAATAAGTATTCATATATTTTTTTTGTTTAAAGATATTTGTTTAATTCTGTAGTTCCTTTAAGGACAAATTTACCATCTTTTATGATGTCTATAGACTCCCCGTTTTTCTTGATTGCTTTTATCGAGCCTATCTCATCATAGGGCAGTGTAATATCAGTATGTACATTAAAATATGCCTTTAGGGGGTCACTCTTTCTGATGATAGAGTGCTCGTTGTCTCGGGAAATGATTTCTTTGCCATCAGGATTAAAGACAGACACATCCTCTTCTCGGTAATAACATGTGTCTCCTATAGCAAAATGTGGTCCCATCTTTTCTATGATCAGTATGGGTAGCACAGGGAGAATCTTGTATTTCTTTGCTACTGAATAAGCAAGGGTATTGGTACCAATAGCAAACTCCCCTATGGGTAAAGTTTTGTGAGGGAAGATGAGGTTTTCCTCTATGTATTTTTTGTTATCTTCAAATCGCTTGTAGTTTTTACAGTCATATCTAGATATCCAGCCGTCTTTAAATTCTATTTCGAGATCTTTGTACAAGAGGTCACTTAAAAATGTTTTCGGTAAATGCAACAAGCCATTTGTTCCCTTTAGCTGGGGAGTGGTAAATACCTCGCCGACAGGAATGTTTACTGTTGCCCCACAATTGCCAAAATTGGTTTCTTTTTTTGGATTGGCTAGTTTTGGTAGTTTTATGACAATATCAGTTTTGTTTTTTTTACATCCTTTTATTTGTACCTTTTCAGCAGTGTCTAATACATCGATCAGGTACTGCTGGATTTGAAGCCAATGATCATGGCTGAGCATATTTATATCTATTGTTTTGTCAAATATCTCAGTAAAATGTTTACCAATATCAGGGGTTGGGAAGCCTATGATGCAAAAAGATGTTTCTTCGTTTTTGTAATATTTCCTTAAAAGCATGGTAGTGCTAGAGCGAATGTGCTTACTGAGCTGGAGCTGGTCTTCTGTATATTTGAGGCAAGCTGTTTTGTTTGTTGGCGAAAATGGCTTTTCTCCAAAAGATTCAAAATAAATCCCTCCAGAAACATCCTCTGTGTATTTCTGGAACTCGTCATTAATTGCTTCGTATTCAGAAAGGTAAAAATCTGCATAACCTTTGTCCAGAAATAGAGCGTTAGCAAACCTATGATCATACTGAAACTGCTGGTCAAAGTTTCCTGAAAATACTCCTGGTATCAGCACTTTTAGCCCATATCTGTTTTCCAACTCTTGTATTAAACTTCTTGCGAGTCTTTCCATACCTATTCGAAAATGCAGTGTAACCGTTTTTTTCTTTGAATAATCTTTTTTAGCTTCATCAAAGCCCTTGATAAAAGCTTTTGCTGTCTGATGCATGACGAGGTCTATCTTTTGTTGAGGTAACGTGTTGAGAAATTCTGCTGTCTTTATCTCATTTTCACTGACATAGTTTCCATAAAAGAATAAATATCGGAGATCTTCCAAGTCTGTATTTTTTATCCATTTTACATAAAAATCATGTTGAGGACTAAATCTTTTTTCAAAATACCTTCTCAGATTTTCTTTTAGATTCTTTTCCTGTTCTGTTTTTAACAATAAAAAGAGTTTATCAAAAATGCTCTCACCCTGTTTACGGTTCACAAAAGGAGTGATCATATTTAATTCATGAGCATACCAGACTAGAAAATAATTACAAAATAGCCTACATGTTTGTTCTATTTGAGATGTGTAGTGCTGGTGACAAAGTCCTGTCAAATTTAGCAGTTGAGTGTAAAGAAAACAGTTTAGTTGACCAATTTTTTTCCCGAATTGTTTGACAGAGTATTGTGGGTTTGCAAAGGATGTTTTATAGCTTTCGGGTAGCTTTTCAATATGCAACTCCCTATTTTCATCTTTTAAATATTCAAAGCTCCTTTCTTTTAAATGATTTGGGTTAAACTGCCTCTCTTCAAAAGCTATTTTATCTATCACTTTACTCCCCAAATGAAAAAAAACACACCATTTCCTGTTTAAACTTTCAGTAGGTCTTTGTTCTATTTCGAGATAGCTTATGTCAGTGTATTCTTTCACGTTTTTGCAAAATTCAAGTAGCTCATCATACGATTTGCATGGTGACTTCATTTTACTATCAAAATATTTTCTCAATGTCTCTAGCATTTTTCTTTCACTCCTTTTTCTGAAAAGATTTTTATGTATAATGCTTATCTACCAAACCATGAAATAAAATCATCTTTTTTTTGTCAATAATTTATATTTTATCACGTTATTTTTTATAGTAGCGGAGCTCTGAGGGGCTACGACAAAAATTAGCACCTCCGCCCTGCACGAATAACCTATTTCTGTAGGGAACGCATTTATTCGTTCCAATTTCTGTAGGGAACGCATTTATTCGTTCCTTATATATTCTTGATACATAATATGTTACGTAGCGGCGACCCAATTCCCCTCCTCGGAGGGGTGGCTGCGAAGCAGACGGGGTGGTGGGCTACGACAAATCAGCACCCCCGCCCTCAGATCGATAAACGACACCCAATTTACAATCGAGAAACCCGCACCCAATCTCGTTTTCTGATACCTTACCTGTACGGCTCCTGTACCGATCCCTAAAATAAGCAGGATAGAAGCGGGAAAAGCACAAGATGGTACGGCATTTTGTCGTTGACAAGTGAACAGTCTCCCCAGCTTCATTAAGAGGATAAATAAAAAGATCTTGACAAAAATCATATAATAAATTATTTGGTGAGACGTTCAATGTTTGAAATGACAAAAGAGTCAGAATTGTATAAATAGTAAAAAATAATATATAGAGAGGAAAGTATGGATGACATATTAAATGAACCATTAGACTGGTTGGATGAAATCATTCAGAATTATGGAAAGTCAAAGACTTCTTTAATTCCTATTTTACAAAGTGTACAGGTAAAACACAAGTATCTGCCTGAGCATATAATGAGCTACATTGCTAATAAAATGGCACTCCCATTGGCAAATGTGTATGGGGTTGCGACATTTTATGCACAGTTTTCTACAGAACCAAAAGGAAAGCATATTGTACAAATCTGTGATGGAACTGCTTGTCATGTTCGTGGGGCAAAAGACATTATCAATCGTTTGCGGAAAGACTACAAATTGACACCAGAAACTAAAACAACAGAAGATCATTTTCTCACATTAGAAATAGTAGCATGTATAGGAGCATGTGCCATGGCACCAGCTGTAATAGTGGATGGGCACATTTATGGACATATAAATCCTGGTAAAATGGTAGAGATACTCGATGAGATAAAAAAGGAGACAGAAGAATGAGACCAGTTGTAGAAAAAATAACTAATGATATGTATAAAAAAATAGGTCATCCATGTATCGAGTATTGTCATTACATGCTCGGTTTGATTGATTTAAACGATGAAAAAAAGAAAATAGCAGATGATTTGACAGGGATTTACCTGAGGCAAACAAATCTTTATAAAGCTCAAATAGCTCTTTGTAAAGGAACAGGCTGTCAGGCATCTGGAGAAATACCGCTCAAAAACAAGTTTGATGAAGTGATCAAAGAAAAGGGGCTCGAAGATCAGATAGACATATTTGAAACTGGTTGTCGAGGTTTTTGTGAAATGGGACCTATCGCTGAAATATTCCCCAAAGGTATTTTCTATGTTCAGGTAAAACCTGAAGACGTAGAAAAAATAATAGAGAAAACTATCCTAAATGATGAAATCATCGATGAATTGGTCTTTGAAAACACTCCTATAGCTGATGATATGAATTTTTACAAAAAACAAACTCGGAGGGTTTTAGCTGAATCAGGGATTATTGATGCAGAAAATATAAACGATGCCATGGCGTCAGGAGCGTACAAGGGACTAAAAAGAGCATTGACTAAAATGACTCCCGATGAAGTTGTCGAAGAGGTTGTCAAATCAGGGCTTCGAGGACGAGGTGGTGGTGGATTTCCGACAGGTATGAAGTGGAAACTAACGGCAAAACAAGAAGAGCCTATTAAATATGTTATTTGTAATGCTGACGAGGGAGATCCCGGTGCTTTTATGGACAGAAGTATCCTCGAGGGAGATCCGCATAAGGTCATCGAAGGTATGATCATCGCTGCATATGCCATAGGAGCACAAGAAGGCTATATCTATGTACGAGCCGAATATCCACTCGCTATTTATAGATACAAAATAGCGATAGAGCAGGCGACAGCCATGGGCTTTATAGGCGAGAATATTATGGGAACAGGATTTAATTTTAATATGAAAATAGCCTATGGAGCTGGTGCTTTTGTTTGTGGAGAAGAAAGCGCTCTGATAGCTTCAATAGAGGGGAAAAGAGGGATGCCTACTCCAAAGCCTCCATTCCCATCGGAAAAGGGTTTGTTTGATAAACCTACCAATATAAACAACGTGGAAACTTTTGCCTCTGTTCCTCAAATCTTAATGAATGGATGGGAATGGTATGCTCAAATAGGAACAGAAAAAAGCAAAGGAACAAAGATATTTGCTCTCACAGGTAAAATCAAAAATACGGGTCTTGTAGAAGTCCCGATGGGAATCACGCTCAGAGAGATTATTTTTGATATAGGGGGAGGCATCAAAGATGGAGGAAAGTTTAAAGCTGCTCAAATAGGAGGTCCTTCGGGTGGATGTTTGACAGAGGAACACCTTGATATGCCATTGGATTATGATTCTTTGCAACAAGCAGGAGCTATGGTTGGTTCAGGTGGACTTGTTGTTCTAGATGACAAGACTTGTATGGTAGAGATTTCTCGCTTTTTCATGGCATTTACACAGGAAGAATCATGTGGTAAATGTATCCCTTGTCGTGTGGGAACAAAACAAATGTTTGAAATCATGGAAAAAATCACAAAGGGCGAGGGGTCTATGGCTGATTTGAATACGCTGGAAGAGCTAGGAAACGTAGTAAAAAATGCGTCCCTTTGTGGTCTCGGAAAAACAGCTCCAAATCCTATATTGACAACTATCAGATATTTTAGAAATGAGTACTTGGCACATATTCAAAACAAAAAATGCCCCGCTGGAGAATGTGAAAATCTCAGAACATTCATGATCGATCCTGATAAATGTAAGTGCTGTACAAAATGTTCCAAGGTTTGTCCAAATGATGCTATTAAGGGTGCCGTAAAGCAGATTCATGAAATTGTGCAGGAAAAATGTATCAAATGTGGTGCTTGTGTAGCATCTTGTCCTTTTAAAGCTATTTATGTGGTTCAATAGAAATAGATTGTTCATGAAACACTAGATATATTCTCTTTTAAAAAAATGTGAATCAAAATAATTTTTTGGAGGCTTTATGACTAAAAGACTGTTTCTGATGTTTTTTTTACTATTAGGAATCGTTTTGATGGTGGCTCAGGTGGATTTTAATAGAAGCTCTATCAGCTCAGTGGAATCGTTGTGGATCAGGCAGGGTGCTTTGCAGAACATACCACAATTTCCCTATCCATTTTTTGAAAAAATGATATCTCATTACATTGAGATGCCGAGATTTGATTTCAATGTTTTGCCAGAAAATCTATTAACAGACTTTAGGGAACAAGCGAATGCACTTTCAAATATCACACCACTAGCTTTGGCAGAGATTTTGAACAATACCGTAGGTGTGCAGATCAGAGAAATATTAGAAGACCCTATCATTCGTGAGGCTCGAGCAAACGACTTTAGACGCGAAGGTTGGGAAGCTTCATTTGCAGCTACCCGTGGAAATTCTTTAGGTTTGACAGTTGAAGAACTAGAGAGCCTCATGAATTCTGCTTTTGTTTACCTACCATATATCAACAATTTTACTATCCGCAGAGATGGCAATGATATTGTGGCGGATATTCATGGCGGAATAATATGGTATCAAGTTCTTGTCGCACCCAATGGGGATGTCGATATGGAGCTCAGAGTGGCACAGGTAGCTGAGGGTAGAGGGCTTTCTCAAATAACGTCGAGTTCCGCTGACAATACTTATAACACCTTTAGTTTTTCAGGACAAACATGGTTTGTGACAGAGGAGCAATACGCTATTTATGATGCGATACAGGCATGGGCGAGAAATCTACAGGTCAAAACCAGAGAAATTCCAGAATTTAACGTGTCAGCTCAAATCGTGGAAATCAGACCAGATCGTAGATATGGAGCTCGTGTCGGGAAAAGAGAAGGGCTTCACTTAGATGATGGCTTTTTTATCCTTGAATCATTTGAAGGAAGAGATGGTGTAGTTCGATCTAGACAGATAGGTTTTGTTCGTATAGAACGTAACGCTGACAATAGACATAATCCAAACGCTGTCAGTATATTTCGACAATATTTAGGTAAAGACGCAGCCGTAGGGATGACATTACAAGAAAATCCTAGATTGGGCGTGGACTTGAGAGCGTATACAGGATATCAGACAGGAATGAATATCCCTGCAGAATATACAAAACTGTTCAACGATGACAACATCCTCGCTGAAGATTCAAAAGAACAGATATTTTTCGCCATCGAAGGTGCTTATAATCTAGCCCCTATTACAAGTATTTCACAGTTTTTTGCCGAAGTTGAGCTTACATGGGGTTTACCCATTGCAAAATACAATATGAATGCAAACAGAGCGGGAGAATTTGTGTATACTTTGGGTGGATATTTGGGAATCAGTAAAAAGCTGTGGGGTGGCAGAAATGCCTTGCAAGTGGATGGGAAGTTTGGCTATGATAGACTCGCGATGACGGGCACTTTTTGGGGTAGAGAGCTGACATATTCTATGGATGCTATTGGAGTAAAGGGCGGGTTGTCGTACAACTTTCTAGCAACTCCAAATCTGGAGTTCAATTTAGGAGCTAGCGCTAAACACGGATTTAAACCACTATCGCTCAATCTAAAATGGGGCGACCGAGAAGAAAGCTATATAGGGAATGATGTCAGAAAAAGATATCCTGCTTTACAGCTAGGTGGTCTCATGTTTTACGCAGGTTTTAGCTATTCTCTCAGACAATCAAAAACAAATTTGTTTGGTTCTCTAGATGCAGAAAGAAAGCATTGATTTAGTAAATCAGAAATTAAATAGCACTCTGATTTTTTTTAAGTGTTAAAATTATTTTTTCTTTATGGGAATATTTGAAATTTACTTGTTAGCTATAGGTTTATCGATAGACGCATTTGCTGTATCGATAACGATAGGATTGTCTATCAAATGCCTCAGAATAATTGATTTCCTGATTCCGTGTATTCTTTTTGGTTTTTTTCAAGCCTTTATGCCCGTCATAGGATATGTTGCGGGAAATAATTTTGCAAGCTATATTAAGAGTTTTGATCATTGGCTAGTGTTTATTCTCCTGTGTTTTATAGGAGGGAAGATGCTCAAGAAAAGTTTTTCAAAAGAGCAAAAAGATGAAGTTTATCAAAACTCTTTGCAGTTTTTGACGATACTTCTATTAGCGATATTGACGAGTATAGATGCATTATCAGTAGGAATCGCATTTGCTCTTTTGAATATCAATATCTTTTTTGCGATAGCGGTGATAGGGGTCATTACTTTTATAGTTTCATTAGGTGGTATGAAAATAGGAAACCAGTATGGTTCACTTATAAAATCAAAAGCAGAATTTTTTGGAGGTGTTATTTTGATATTGATAGGCACAAAAATATTGATAGAGCATCTGCTTTTTCTCACATGATAGAGCGGTTGCTAAAACATAAGTATTGCAAAAAAAATATTAGGAGGGATAATGTCTGAAATGGATGTTTTACCAAAAATTCAAGACGCGGATATCTTCGGCAAATTAGTGCTGATCAGAGTCGATCACAATGTAGTAAAAAAGGGGAAAATTTCTGATAGTTATCGCATTGATGCAACTATACCTACGATATTACATGTATTAAAAAAGGGGGCAAAGCCTATATTGATGACTCATATTGGGCGTCCTCTAGACAAGCAAACAGGTAATATAAATATTAACTCAAATGATGATGTGCTGCCTATCGTAGATTATTTACGGCAGAAATATGGGCTTTGTTTTGCTACAATAGAAAGTCAAAAATGTGGAGAAAAAGGATATTTTGGAATAGATACTTCTATCAATTTTATAATCAAAGACTTAAAAGCAGGTTTAATAGATGGAATTTATTTACCCAATACTAGATTTTTTATTGGAGAAGAGGACAAAGGGGAGCTGAAAAGTTGTTTTGGAAAGCAGCTAGCAGGGCTCGCCGATGTTTTTGTCAATGATGCTTTTGGTTCGTGGCAGCCTCACGCTTCCACAGTATCGCCTGTGGATCACTTACCTTCTTATGCTGGGTTGTTGATGCAAAAAGAGATAAAGCATTTGACAGATATATTTCATCCTCAAAGACCTCTGACAGCAGTCGTGGCTGGTGCAAAGTTTGACACAAAAATAAAACCTCTCAAAGAGCTACTCAGCGTAGCAGACAATCTCATATTAGGTGGAGTGATTTTTAATGCCTACATCGCAGCGAAATATGATGTGAAGATAAAAGGTATCTCAGATGAAGATATGGAAATAGCTAGAGATTTTGTAAAATTAACGGAACAGCACTCTTGTAAAGTAATAGAACCTCTCTACATTGTAGAATCAGATACACTCGAAGGCAAAGTAGAGGGGCAATATCGTACACATAAAATATCCGAACTAAAACCGGGAGCAAAATTAAATTTTGTTTTAGACATTGACCCAAAATCTTTTGAAAACGAAGCGATAAAAGAGATGGTGTTTAAAACAAACACCTTCTTTGTAAATGCCGTAATGGGACTGACTCCACATTTTAGCGAGGGCACGATAGGAATGTACTCATTGATAAGCCAAAACAAAGAGGCATTAAAATTGTATGGAGGTGGAGATACTTTGCAAGAATTTAAGAACTTGCTTTCCGACCTATACTATAAATGTGTAGATGATGCTCAGTACTATTTCTTTACTGGGGGAGGAACTATTTTGACAGCGATCGAGCAAGGTTCTCCATGGAAGCTGGATATGATAAGGGCACTTTTAAATCAGAAAAAAATAATATGAAATTAGTTGTCCAAAGAGTTCATAGTGCTTCTGTCAAAATTAGCGACCAAATAGTAGCCAATATCAGAGAGGGATTGTTGGTGTTTATAGGCATTCACCAAGATGATACAGAAGCAGAAATAGAGTACCTTTTTAAAAAATTGATAAATCTCAGAATATTCGAAGATGAAAACGGTAAAATGAACCTTTCTCTCACTGATGTAAAAGGTAGCATGCTGGTAGTATCCCAGTTTACATTATATGCAAATTGTAATAGGGGCAACAGACCTGATTTTATTTCTGCCGCAAAACCGGAGAAGGCAAAAGATTTATACATGAAATTTGTAGAAAAGATCAGAGAATGTGGGATTCCTGTAGAAACAGGGATATTTGGAGCTGATATGCAGGTGAGTTTAGTAAATGACGGACCTGTGACAATCATATTATGATGAGGGGGCGTGGGGGTCTACCACCAGCCATGCTATTTCTGTAGGGAACGCAATTTTTCGTTCCTATTTCATATTATGTTGTAAACGAGAATTAACAAAAATCAAAATAAAACGCCTATTCAACAGGCGAAGGAGGAAAATATGTTGAAAAAAATAATACTATCTCAAAAAAGGGGTTACATAAAGAAAAGAATAATCTCCATCATTATCTGTTCTCTGTTGGTGATGCTACTCATGTCATGTTCCGGCAAATCAACTAAACCAGACGATGGTATTGATGTGATGGGCATCATCAACTTTGGCGGAGAAAAATGGATTTCCCTCAAAGTCGAAGACGACAGAATACTAATGATCAGCCAATCTCCCCTTTTTACTATGACCTATCACAACGAAGTCGAGCATGTGACATGGGAGGAAAGCAACTTAAGAAAACATCTTAACGGAGCATTTTACGATTCATTTAATGCTGCTTCTAGAGCTATGATTCTACCAGTAACCAATGAAAATCTCGATAACCAATGGTATAAGACTAATGGCGGAAACAACACAGAAGACAAAATATTCTTATTAAGCCTGGATGAAATTTGTACATATTTTGGTAACCATGAACAGTTAAATAATCCCCCTGATCCCCTAACCATTTACATAAATCACATAGATGACGAGTTTAATGATTTACGGATCGCTAAAGATAAAAATGGCAAGCCAAGTCAATGGTGGTTGCGGTCTCCAGGTGTTAATGGGCTTTATGCTAGTTTTGTGGAAAGCGATGGACGGATCGATGTATATGGTAATCATATCAGGAATGCTGATTCAAATAACATTGGTGTTCGCCCTGTTATGTGGATCAGCAGGAAATAAAGAAAATTGTTTGTTTTCGTGCTATGATGAGGTCGCAATCGGTGTCCTCTCCGAAAATTCGAAAAAATAACCTATTTCTGTAGAGAACGCAATTTTGCGTTCCGCTATTGTATTAAAACCCAATATGTTACGGGACGCAAAATGCGTCCCGTACATTTCTTCGCTATTTTTTTTGGGTGCGAATCGCCTAAAAAGCTTCGTTAAATTTTAGGTATATTTGCCTGCCTTCGTTACTAAACCCGATATCTGCTCTGATATTGACTCTTTCTTTTTTGTCTATTGCAAACCTGAGTCCTACGCCACCCGTGAAATGCAAGTTCTCTGAGCTGAAATCCTGTTTCCCTTTGTATGAAATACCACTAGCTAAAAAGCATACACCTGATACTCTCCAAAAAAAAATAGGGCTTCTATACTCTGTTTGTGCTCCTAGAAATTGGTTGTCGAGATATCTTCCCGTATGGAACCCTCGCATTAGATTTGCTCCGCCCTGCTCTGTCAGGTAGTGAAAAGGTCTATTTTTGAATGTATTGTGCGAGACTATTTGGTTTGCGACGACATGGTGAGATATTGGCAAAAAATAGTGAAATTCTTGTTTTAAAGTGATAAAATCAAAATCTGATATTAATGCTTTATCATAAATCATAAGCTCATTTTTATAGAAAATTCCTTTTTGTGGAAAATTATTTGGCGTTTTTGTATTTAAAACAAGAACTGTTCCCATACCAAAAGCTCTATAAAAATGATCAAAACCAAATTTATAGCCTTTTTTTGCTTCGTCAATTTCTTTATTTTTATATCCTGAAATGTCCCATGCCACTCCCACATGAATATTGTGCAACAAAGCGATTAACCAATTTCCTTCAAACCTATAGTGTTCTTTTCTATAATTGGTTAGATCTTTTGTATTAGTGTTACCTCCTACTCCATAAAATGTTTTAGGGGCAGACTTGTAGGAGATATCAAAACTGAGCATTTGGTTTTTATTTTTATTTTCTGTATCAAAGCTTCGTATAGGAAATTTACCATCTATGCTAAACCCTCTTTCATCTTCTAAACTATATTCAGCATCTACTCTCATTCTGAAATATTGGCCTGCAACTATATTTTGAGAAAGGTTTTTTTCAAACAACAGAATAGACAATCCTAGATTAATGCCAGATTCTGAGCTATAAGAGGCATAAGGTGCTCCAAACAAACCTATCTGTAGTGAATCATTTACAGGGTAGTAAAGAGCGTATTCTTGTGAAAATATACTTATCGACGGTGAAAAAAACAGTATAAAAGAAAACAATATTAAATAAATATTCATACAAACCATTTTCAAAAAAAGCCCTTGATTGTCAAGCTGTATTTATGGGAGCAATTTCTGTTTGGTTAAAACAAGTTATTGCATATTCTCTCCAAATTTTATTCTTTTAGTGTAAAACTAAAGTAATTTTTTTACTCAAAAGATCGCAATATTTGTGTTTTTATGAGTAAAAAAAGATATTGTTTTATTAATAACACTTTTATAAGCGTACATTTGTAATGCATTTAAATTTCAATATATTACAATATATATTTCGGAGAAGGTATTTTATTTATAGTTTTTTTTATTTAGATTAATTAATACTTTTCATTTGCTTTTTAGAAAAAGCCCTTGACAATAAAACCATTCAAAAAAATAATGGCGCAAATAAAAATCAAAATGGAGGTCTTAAATGAAGAAGACTTTAGTAGTTGTGCTTTTTGCACTCATCGTAAGTTCGCTATTTTCTGTAGAATTTAGTGGAGATTTTAGAACCAGGTATTCTTGGGTCTTTAATTGGTTTGACTCTGAAAGTGAATCTGATAGGTTTATAGATTCTAGGGCTCGAGTCCAATTAGAAGTGTCCCCTTTTGACAATCTCGAAGTTATTTACAAAGTAAGGACACAAGATTTTGCATGGAGTGGTGATGTGAGAATTCTGACAGAACATCTTTATGTAGATTACACCGGACTTACCAGAACATCAGTTAAGATCGGTAGGTTGCCATGGGCAGATGATAAGAGCCTCGTGTTTGATGCTGAGCTAGAAGGGGTGTTCTATCGTCATGAGTTTTGTAATTATGTCTCTCTAGAGGCTGGATACGGTCTATTGAGCAAAGCAAACTTACCATTGCACTACAATTTGTATGGAACAAGCAGCCTCTCATATGGAAGGGGAGCTGATAACGCTATTTACTTTTTCGGTCTAGATAAAGAAAAAGAAATAGGTTTTCAGACCATTGTAAACACATACAAGTTTGGACCCGGAAACAACAGAGTATACCATTTTTGGGCAATGCCTTATGTCAACCAGCAATGGGGTATAATGAGTTTTAATAGTATGCTCGCCTACAATGGAAGCTTTACCGAAAGAAGAGCTAACAACCAAAAAAACACTCTAAACAACGGTGCCGCACTATCTATGGATATGGCATTTGATGCAGGGAAAGGTGGTTTGCCCGGTCTGAATGTTTTAATTGCTACAGGTGATGACAATAGTGACATCGAAAATACTCGTTATTTCACAACTATTGCTCCAGACTACAGAAATGGCCTAGAATTACTTGGTATAGGCATACATGACGGTTCTCCAAGAGGTGAATATGGATTTAATCCTTTTAACCAGGGGCACGGTATTGCTAGTGTCGTAGCTCGTTATGCAGTTCCTGTTTGTGAAAAGGCATCGCTTCGCTTTGCTGCAGGCGCTTTGAGTGCCGTAGAACGTGGTCTTCACAGATGGAGAAGAAACGGCAAAATAATGGGTGGAGAAGTCAATATCGGTGTCGAGATTCAGCTGATAGAGAATGTTTCTCTGAAAGCTATAGGAGCATATGCAACGCCCGGTGGTTTCTTTGGTCGTAACCTAGACGATATATATGGATTGCACAGTACGCTAGACATAGCTTTTTAACGCAAGTTTTTTGATTAAAGCCCGACGCTGAAAGTCGGGCTTTTTTTTGGTGTGTCGCCCCCGAAAAATCGAAAAAATAACCAATTTCTGTAGAGAACGCATTTCCGATCGACGACAAATCAACATGTGTAGCCCAAGTCGATAAAGATCACCCAATTTCCAATCGAAAAACCCGCACCAAATCTCGTTTTCTGATACCTTCCCTGTACGGCTCCTGTACCGATCTCTAAAATAAGCTGGATAGAAGCGGGAAAAGCACAAGGTGGTACGACACTTTGTCGTTGATGTCGCGCTTCGACTAGCAAGCGTGCGAGATAAATGGATTACGGGTAAAGAGCAAGTGAACAGTCTCACGAAAGATTTTGCTATAAAAAGAAAACTTTTTCTTGACAAAATGAAGATGATAAATAACGTGTACGATAAAGTGCTGTATACACACAGAAGTTAGAGTTAGGCTATGTAGTTCTGAATATTGTAATGGTAGGGAGTTTTCAATATCACGATATCTAAACTATAGATAATATAAAAAACGGAGGATATTAATGAGTGATTATTATTCAATGGAAACACAGGCTCATGAATGGATATTATCGTCTCAGAATGGGTCTTATGCTATAGGGACTGGCAATCTATTAAATCAGCGTAAATATAACGGTATCTTAATAAAAAGTGATCAAAGTTTTCAGAGAACCATGCTAGTGTCTAGCATAGAAGAAGAGGTAAAGTGGCGCGGTGAGAGCTTTTATCTAGATAGCACATCATATAGCAACTGTATCTACCCTGAAGGTTTTCTTCATCTCGTAAAAAGCTGGTTGCGACCATTTCCAGTGTTTCTATATTCTTCACTTCCTCACAATGACGATATTTTGATCAAAAAAGAATTAAAAATGGACAAAGATACATCTACTATTTTTGTAAAATATACGAATTTAGGGTCTCATACACTACATTTTAAAATTCGACCAAAATATGCTATGCGAAATCACCATCATCTGAATGAACAAGGGATCTTTGACAAGATCACAGTACATGCAGATTTTAAAACACAAGACAATCAAGTAAACACATCTTTTTCCGTTCACAGAGCGGACACCGACATCAAAGTATTTGGCTGGCTTTTGCATGGCAGGTCGTTTCATGACAAAGTCATTTTTCGTAATGTATTCTATCCATGGGAAGCCTATAGAGGTTATCCAGCTACAGAGGATCTAATCTCACCACTCTATTTTGAATTTGAATTGAAAATAAATGAATCAAACTACATTGTTTTTTCAGACAAAGACATAACAAGTCCTTTGACGACAATAGATGAAATAGAAAAAAGATATCACAAACTACCCACACCATATGATATCCCTACAAAAAGAAAGCGGGCAAACAGCGAAGAATCTCTGTTTTTGTCTATAGATTTTAATGACAAAATTCTATTTAAACACAATGAATATCTGCAGATACTAGAACAATCGATGAAAGACTTTCTCGCAAACAATGATATTGTCGCAGGTTTTCCCTGGTTTGGGGCTTGGGGAAGAGATACAATGATAGCACTAGAAGGAGCGTTAAAACTCCCTAAAGGGGGCGAGATAGCATACAGCATCCTAAAAAAATATGCCAGTCAGATGAAAAATGGTTTGATCCCCAACATGTGCAGTGAGTCTCTTCAACAGATGAATTATCATTCTATAGATGCTACTCTCTGGTTTGTCTTGAGGCTATACGATGTATGCGATGTTTTAGACAAAAGGTCATCGGAATCTGACAAGACAAAGGCGGAAAGGTGGAAGGATGTGATCAAAATAACAGAACAGATTTTTGATAGAATTTTAGGTAGCAGAGAATATCCCCCAAAGGATACTAATACAGAGCCTTATTCACACGAAAAGCAGACAACAAGCAAGTTATCTAGTGTAAATGCTGCATGCAAAGGGCAGTGTGTACCTAGTAAAGATTTTTTTATCCGCTACGATGGTTTATTGGAACTCAAAGAAAACTTTGCATCTGCGACATGGATGGATGCAAAAGTTTATGGGCATTCTGTAACTCCTCGAACTGGTGCACCAGTAGAAATAAATGCATTGCTTTATAATGCTATCTGTTCCTATGAAAAGATGATCGATGAGCACAATGATCTGGTCTCTGATAAAGAAAATATTTTGATAAATCAGACATATCTAGAAGCAGGTTTTTTCGTCCAAGAATCTTTTCATAAATTTTGGATAGAAGGCTATCTCGCTGACAGACTGATAGGTGATGAGCCTATAAAAGAATGTCGTCCAAATGCTTTGATAGCTGCATCTCTACCTTTTAGTGATAAACTGTTGTCCATAGAACAGATGCGTCAAATATACGAAACCGCTCATGTGGAGCTTTTTACTCCTTATGGGATACGAAGTCTCTCGCCTAAAGATCCCAAATTTATGAAAAAATATATAGGAAGCGTAGAAGAAAGAGACAAAGCATATCATCAAGGTACCGTATGGGCATGGTTACTGCTTCCTTTTGTAAAAACATGGCTCTGGGCATATCCAAATAAAACAACATTAGAGTCTGTAAACCATATATCCTATTTGATAGAAAAGCTGAGAAATGGTTATGTTCGTGGGCATATCGCATCTATCGCAGAAGTTTGGGATGGTGATAAACCACATTTTCCCAAAGGGTGCCCAGCTCAAGCGTGGAGTGTGTCTGCTCTTTATTGTACAGAAATCCTGTTACTAGAGTTGCAGGAAACAGCTAGTATCACCTCAAAAGGAGGTAGTTAAGATGAAAGTATTAATGTTTTCTTGGGAGTTTCCACCTATGATAGCAGGAGGGCTTGCTATGGCTTGCTATGGAATGGTTAAATCACTTCTGAGAAAGGGTGTTTCTGTAGACCTTGTATTACCGACCAAAGAAATGGTATATTTTAGTTTTAGAAAAGTGGAAGATGTCGATACATTGCCAATACACTTTCTGGATCCTATAAAACAAAAAGAATATATTTCTCATTCATTTCAAAACATCTATGAGAAAACAGAATACATCGGTATGTCTCACGTTCCTGAAACCTATATTTCACCCGGTACAGTAGATGTCTGGTCAAAATTTGTGGAAAGTGTTTCAGTAGTAAAAAAAGAATTTAAAACACTCGATGAACGAATATTGCATAATTTGACTCAATACCTAGTAGGTGATGAAGATATATTTAAAAAAGTACAAGAGATGGCAGCTCGAGCATCAAGATATGCTAGAGAACTACAGTATGACATCATTCACGCTCATGACTGGCTGACTTATCCTGCTGGGATCATCGCAAAAAAAATATCGAGAAAACCTCTGGTAGCTCAGATACATGCCACAGAATTTGACCGGGCGGGCGGGTATGGAGATGCCAGGATTCACAACCTAGAAGCCGACGGGATGATTTTTGCCGATAAAGTGCTTGCTGTCTCAAAATATACTGCAAATATGATCATATCTAGATACCGAGTCGATTCAGGAAAAATTCGGATACTATACAATGCCTATGATATAGGTAACATACCTGAAAAAAGAGAACGCATCTTCAAAAAACCTACTGTCCTATTTTTAGGTAGGATTACTTTGCAAAAAGGACCAGATTATTTTTTAGAAATGGCTAGCAACGTCTCAAAACTAAATCCCAATGCGAGGTTTATTATAGCAGGTTCTGGTGACATGGCTAGAAAAATGTTGCACAGATCAGCTTTATTAAAAATGAAAAATCGTGTAATATTTGCTGGCTTTTTAAACAGAAAACAGGTAGAGGAGATATTTAATTGTGTGGACATTTTTGTGATGCCATCTGTGTCAGAACCTTTTGGTATAGTTCCTCTAGAAGCTATGGCATATGGAGTCACGGCAGTGATATCAAAACAATCTGGAGTTTCTGAAGTCATCGAAAATGCCTACAAAATAGATTTTTGGGACATAAATGAAATGACTAGGATAATAGACTATCTAATCAAAAACCCTGAAGAATGCAAGGCAAAAGGAAAAGCAGGTAAAGAAGAGGTATTTAAAATAGGTTGGGATGAGGTGGCTGACAAATTAATTTCATATTATCAAGAAAATTTAAAAAACTAAAAGGTATAAAGGAGAATTTATGCTATATATTAATTTTTATTTTCAAGTACATCAACCATTCAGACTGTGCCATTTTAGTGCATTAGACATCAGTAAATCGAAACCATATTTTGACGACAAGCTCAATAGAATAATCATGGAAAAAGTAGCAGATAAATGTTATATTCCAACAAATAAATTGCTTTTGGATCTGATAAAAAGGCACGCAGGACAGTTTAAAGTGTCTTTTGCAATCACGGGAGTTGCTATAGAACAATTCAAAATGTATCGCCCTGATGTTTTAGAATCTTTTCAGGCATTAGCAGAGACTGGTTGTGTAGAATTTATAGGAGAAACATATTATCACTCTCTAGCATTTTTATATAACACAAATGAATTTCTCGAGCAGGTAGATATGCACAAAGCATTGATGAAAAAAGAGTTTAATTATGTACCTGAAACATTTCGAAATACAGAATTAATATATCAAGATAAATTGTCTACATTGATTTATGAAATGGAAGGATTTAAAACTATTTTGACAGAAGGTGTTGATCGGATATTAGGATGGCGTTCCCCTTTGTTTGCATACAAAAATTTCACTGCCGAAATCAGTCTTTTGCTAAAATATTATCAGCTGGCAGATGATATAGCCTTTAGGTTTTCAAATAGAGATTGGCCAGAATTCCCCTTGACTGTAGATAAATTTGTCAAGTGGATTGAGCATTTTGAACTCGATCAAAACAATGCTCCGCATAAAAACAAATTTTTAAACCTTTTTATGGATTATGAGACTTTCGGAGAACATCAATGGGCTGAAACAGGAATTTTTGATTTCATGAATTACTTACCAGAAAAGGTTTTAGCAAATCCAAACCTAAAATTTATCACACCCAAAGAGGCATATAAAAATGCAAATTATCAACAAGAAAGTCTTTCTTTTCCAGAACCAATCTCTTGGGCAGACGCTGAAAGAGATTTGTCTGCGTGGAGAGAAAATGAGATGCAACATAATGCCCTAGAAACGCTATATGAACTACTAGAGAAAGTTAAAATAAAAGGCAGAGATGATTTAATGCAAACAATCAGATACTTGACAACTTCTGACCACTTTTACTATATGTGTACAAAATATTTCCAAGACGGAGATGTGCATAAATATTTTTCACCATATGATTCACCCGAACAAGCTTATATTTATTTTATAAATGTTTTAGCTGATTTAGAAGAAAAATTAGATTGAGGACACACAATCCTGTCCTTTTATAAATATTACTAGATTATATCCAATGGAGGAATAACAAAAATGATCGATAGTCATAACTTTATAAATATACACGTAAAGCCACGTATCCCTGAAAGTCTTTCTCATTTACTAGATTTAGCCTACAATCTCTGGACTACGTGGGATAAAGATGCTTACGAGCTATTTAGCCGAATAGACCCAGTTTTATACAGAAAATGCGGACACAACCCAGTAAAACTTTTGTCCGAAATATCTAATGCGAGACTAGAAGAATTATCTAAAGATTCAGGATATTTGTATGAGCTCCGTACAGTATATTCAGATTTTTCTGACTACCTCAATTTCCAAGATACAGATTATGTGCACAACGCTGAAAAATGGACTGTGAACCATGATAAAAAATGTGCTTACCTGTGTATGGAGTACGGTTTACATGAATCGATCCCTATATATTCTGGAGGACTCGGGATTTTAGCTGGAGACTATTTAAAAGCAGCTTCAGACCAAACTATCCCTATGACAGCATTTGGACTTTTATACAAATACGGATATTTTGGACAAAAAATAAAACCTGACGGAATGCAAGAAGAGTGCTATAATGTTATCGATTGGGATACGAAACCTGTTGTCGTAGTAAAAGACAAAAAAGGTAAAGACATGATTTTGTCTATTTATATAGAAAAGCAGCAGGTGTTTTTAAAAATCTGGAAAATTAACGTTGGGAAAATAGATCTTTATCTTTTAGACACTGACATTGAACAAAATCCACCTCATTTAAAAAGTATCACTCATCTCCTTTATGAAGCAGATAGAGAAAAACGGATTTTACAAGAAATAGTGCTCGCTTATGGAGCTATGAAACTGATGGATGAGATAAATTTTAAGCCAGAAATTTACCACTTAAATGAGGGGCACTCTGCTTTTATTATTATAGAATTACTCAGGAAATTTACTAAGGAACTAGAGTACTCATTTGAAGAGGCTACAGAATTGATAAAGTCATGTACCATATTTACTACGCATACACCTGTAGTCGCAGGCAATGAACACTTTGAGAAAAAATTGATTGAAAAATATATGAAATCAAAGATTATTGAAGCAGGACTTTCTATCGAAAAATTTAATGAAATAGCTTCAATAGAAGGAGATAGCAACAATTATTGGATGCCCGCATTAGCTGTTAGGTTTTCAAAATATATAAATGGTGTCTCAAAGCTTCATGCACATGTTTCAAGAAAAATGTGGCATAATATATATCCAAATTTGTATCAAGGTGAGATGCCTATCACACATATTACAAACGGTGTTCACCTACAAACATGGCTGAGCAAACAGCTCACAATGCTTTTTAATAGGTATGTTGGTCCTGAATATATCTACAATTCAAAAAAGAAGTCCATTTGGGAAAACGTCTTCTCTATTCCTGATACTGAAATCTGGGAGGCTCATGTTCAAAGAAAAGCTCAAATGATTTCCTTTATTAGGCAAAGAATTCAAAAATTGGAACAAGAAAGAGGAATAATCACTGCCGACACAGAACGAATAAAACTATTAAACAACAACTATTTGACCATAGGGTTTGCTCGAAGATTTGCCACATATAAAAGGTCAAACTTGCTTTTAAATAATCCACAAAGACTAATAAATATTCTCACAAACAAAGAGCGTCCTGTTCAATTTATCTTTGCGGGGAAGGCACACCCAGCTGATCTAGAAGGTAAAAAACTTATCATGAATATCATTAACTTTGCGAGAGAAAATAATATAGAAGATCGATTTCTATTTGTCGAAGATTACGATATGAATGTCGCCAGAAATATTGTCCAAGGATGTGACGTTTGGTTAAATACTCCTGTCAAACCAATGGAAGCGAGCGGAACATCAGGAATGAAAGCAGGAATTAATGGTGTCTTAAACATGTCTGTACTGGATGGTTGGTGGCCAGAATGCTATGATAAAAAAAACGGGTGGGCTATAAATGCTGCTGAGTTTTATAGTGACCAAACAACTGCACACAACATGGAAGCAGAGCAGATATATGACCTGATAGAGCATCAAATAGCTCCTTTGTTTTATGAAAAGGACGATGCAAACATTCCTAATAATTGGATAAAAATGATGAAACAATCTATATATACTGTAGGTCGAGACTTTAATATGCACAGAATGCTCGATGAATACGTACACAAATTTTATTTATCAGCACTATCTGATGTAGAAATACTAAAATCTGACAACGGAAAAGAGCTAAAAAAAATAATTAAAACACAGGAAACAGTAGCAAAAATATGGGACAAAATTACAATCAAAGACTTTTTCTTAAAATTCCCAGACCCTGATACTGTAGTTTCTGGAGATGTCGTCGATGTCGAAGCATATCTGTATCTAGGTAAAGAACCAAAGGAATTATTTACTATAGAAATATTTTATCAATACGATGATGATGACAATTTCGAAATTTTTCCACTAAATCATGTGGAAACATACCAAGACGATGTTGCAAAATATACTGGAAACTTCAAAATCAAGAGCTCTGGCTATCAAAATATAAATGTCAGACTCAGAACAAGCTTTGTGTCTGATGTTTTCAAAGAATGTAAATATATTAAATGGAGATAATATAAATCCTCATTTAAACTTGTCCACGATTGGTAAATTGGCATTATCTCGTAGCGGGATGATGCCAATTTATCGATTTTGGGCGAGGATGCTAATTTTTGTCGTAGCCCCTTGTGCTTTTCCCGCTTCTATCCCGCTTATTTTAGGGATCGGTACAGGAGCCGTACAGGGAGGGTATCAGAAAACGAGATTAGGTGCGAGTTTTTCGATTGGAAATCGCTGCTGCGGGGATGCTGATTTGTCGTAGCCCCTCCGAGCTCCGCTACGGGATGATGCCATTTACCGATCTGGGACGAGAATACCGACTTTCATAGCTCCCCAAACTCCGTCACGCCAACAGCATACTGCCGTTATTTATTTAATAAAAAAGTTACCCACACAAAAAAAAAATAAAAAAAATGCAAAAGATAGGGTTACTTTTTGATGATTTTTGTCTATATAATATATAGGAGGTTTTAAAGGGAGCCATGGAAATAAAAAAACTGATTGAAGAAACTTTTGAGACAAACATTTCAAAATTGTTGGGCTGGGCAAATAGAAAAGTCAACAATAGGGACGAAGCAGAGGAATTGAGTCAAGAAGCAGTAGCACGATTTTGTATTTCAGTTTACGAGAAACACTTTAATGGTAAAGATATCGATGATATTAATAAGTTTTTTTGGATAACAGCAAACAATACTTTGCATGAACATTAGTAAACCTAAATATAGAATAAAAATAAGAATAGAATAAAAGGAGTATAAAATGGATTGTTCAAACACAAAAATCAAAGAACCTAAGATCACCGTCACATTGGTAGAATCTGTAGATGACATCGTAGGCGATGAAATCGACGAATTACCCGAAGAACAAAGGGAAGCAGTAAAAGCGTCACTGAGAGAAGCATTAGCAAAAATAAAAAAAGCAAAGCTAAATTCATCTACAATAGTCGCTGTTGATTTCAATTCTGAAGGGATAAAAAGCATAGAGGCTGCTTTGGAGACAGAAGATGACGAAATTGTATTTCCTACATCTAAATAATGAAGGGATAGTCACATGGAAATAATCATCACTAAAACAGTATCATCTATAATAATAGTTCCTGTACTTGCATCATCAAAGACAAAGCTTTCAATGGAAGTGGAAAAAGTATCAGATGACAATAGCGGAGAACCTGCCAAAAATCACACAACTTCTACATCACATGTAATCAGCAATGAAGAAGGCTCTATTTGCATAGAATCTAGTTTAAGAAGTCAAGAAGGTTTTGTCGCACCTATTGTTATTCCTCACAGATTTGAAGAAAACGATAACGAAACTTCTGTTTCAAAGATAATCGACTATTTTCGTCTTCATTTTCCAGATAAAGTTAGCGTGGTAAACCTTGATTTCGGAGATATTGATGTAAGTGGCAAAGTAGTCACGATAAAAGAAAATGAAAATACTTAAATAAGGAGTTATAATGAAAAAACAGATAGCACTTCTACTGGTTTTAATTTATACAGCAGCTCTATATTCTGCAATTCTCGAGGTTAGTAAAGATGGGACAAAACCTTTTGTTACCGTGCAAACTGCGATAAATGCGGCGAATAACAACGATATAGTTCGCGTTCACCCTGGCGAATACATAGAAGAACTAACTATCGCCATGAAAAGTTTAACACCAGATAAATGGGAATACTATTTTTTGAATCAAGGTTCACCAGCGATAGATTTTGGAATTGATGTTTCTGATATGATGCCACTTGATGCAGATTTAGCAGGGAATCCAAGAGAGTATGGAGAATCTATTGATCTTGGTGTTTTTGAATTTCAGGGACTTACTGCTAATTTTACTGCTACTCCAAGAGCTGGGATGGCACCATTGGAAGTGCAATTTACTGACTTGTCCTATGGTGGTAGTGTATATGCATGGGAATGGAACTTTGGAATAATATCAAATACATTTGATAGGAATAATTCAGTAATGCAGGCAACCTCTACAGAACAAAATCCTATTTTTATTTATGAAAAAGATGGAGAATATACAGTAACACTAACTATCAACAATGGCGAGCGGAGTATTACAAAGGAGAGTTTTATAGTAGTAGGACATTCTGTATACGCCGATTTTGTTGCAGAACCTGTGTCAGGGCAAATACCTTTAGGAGTTCAGTTTATGTGTCAATCTGTTGGTGCTGTTTCTTGGGAATGGGATTTTAATAATGATGGAAATGTTGATTCTACAGAGCAAAATCCTCATTTTATTTACACGGAAAGTGGAATTTATACAGTAACTTTGAGCATAAACAATGGTGATAGTATAATCACAAAACCAAATTTTATTGATGTCACTGTTGACGAGACTGACGAAACTATATTACCATTTATGGGTGTTAATCTGCAAAACTACCCCAATCCTATAAATATCAGTAGAAACGTAAATACTCTTATTTCGTTTAACACAAAAGAAAAAGCCATTAATGAACCCTATATTGAAATTTATAATGTCAGAGGGCAAAAAATTAGAACACTTTCAACAGGTATAAGCTTTTTTGACCTTGCAATTAAAGCAGGGTTAGCTCAGGAAAACTTAGAAATGATTAAAACAAGAAATTATAGTGTGATTTGGGATATGAGAGATGAAAATAATAGAGCTGTAAGTTCTGGAGTTTATTTCTATCGTGCTATAGTAGATGGGGAAATCATAGGGACAAATAGGATGGTGGTGATAAAATAATTTACTTTTTATAAACAATGCCTACTGAATAAAGGGGTAATTTTTCAAATGAATTTAGAAGAACATAAAGTGGACCTGTAAATTTCCAGAATTTATTTACACCATTCCGAATCAGAAAACACAATTTATGTAATACGGAATTTGCCCTTGTTTCCTGCGTTCCCTACATTAATGTCATCTGGAAATGCTATATTAGTCAAGTGCTAGATACACTTGTTTCTAGAAATATTTACAATTTTTTTATTTTAAATCCTAGTTCTATTTAACACACTATAGACCATAGACATTACGTTTACTCAGAAGCTGACAAAAATGGCTGAGAGGACAGGAATCGAACCTGTCACAGACGGTGTTATCCGCCCGCTATCGGTTTTGAAGACCGACTGAGCCACCAGACTCTTCCTCCCGTGGCATATTATTAAACAAAATTTCCTATAGATATTTCATGTTCTCCTACATGAATATCAATGGGAAAAGCAACAATAATAAATTTATTTACCCCCAAACTTTAAAAACTGCCTAGCTAGTTCTAGTTCTTTTTCTACTTCATCAATTATTTTGGGAATACTTGTTTCGGAAAGTTTTAAATCATCCCAGATGTCATCAAAAAAGTGAACAGGGAAAAAGCCAGTTCCATTGTCAAGACCTCTATTATTGGTGATAAAATTTGCTAAATAAACCAGTTTAGTATCTCTAGGAACAATAGCCGCATATTGAGGATTATGGTGATGGAGTATAATATCAGTAATCTGCATAGGAATTTTCCATTTTTGGAGTAGGATTGCACCGACTTCTGCGTGCGTAATCCCGAGCACATTTTGCTCTATTATAGCAAGATCAATATTTTTATTTATGGCAATATCAAACACTTTCTTATAAATATCACTAAAATATTGGTCTAAAATCAAAACACCTATATCATGCAATATTCCGCCAATAAAAGTCCTATCTACTTCATTTTTGTCTCCAGATATCAGATTAAGTTTTACAGCGACATAAGCAGTAGTAATAGAATGAATCCAAAACTTTTCATAATTTATATTTTTTGATTTAAAAGTGTTTAAAAAGGTGATAGCTAAAGTTAGTTTATTTATTTCTTCAAAGCCGAGCCTTGAGATTGCTTGATTGAGACTTAAAATCCTTTTGGTACCACTATAAACAGCCGAGTTTGCGACTTTTAAAACCTTTGCCGTCAAAGTAGGGTCATTTTTAATCAAAAATTCAATCTGTTCCACTGATGTACTTTCATCGTTTACAAGTTTTTCGACTTCTAAAGCTATCGTCAATAGAGTGGGTAAATCATCTATTTTTTCTAACTGGTCAATTATTTTCTTTTTAAACATTATAATATATAAATCACTTATTACTCAGTCTTGTTTTTGGGTCTGTAATATTTACTTTGTTGGAATTCAAACTGATCAAAATCATCGGTATATGGACTCAGAGCTTCATCATGCCCTACAAATAAATAGCCACTTTTGTCTAATTTGCTGCTTATTTTATTTAACACATTTGTTTTATTATCATCTGATAAAAGAGTTAAAACATTCCTACAAAAAACTATATCAAAAGTCGGTAAATTCTCAAAACTATCATGCAAATTAAATTTCATGAAATAAACCATATTCTTTATTTCTGGTACAATTTCATAAATGTCTTTATTTTTTACGAAATACTTTTCTGTAAAGCCCGGTAGCATCCCCTCTGACATGGCTTTTTTAGTGTATCTACCAGATGATGCTATATAAATAGCACTTGGAGAAATATCAGTGGCCAGTATATAAAATTGTTTAGGCTTTATACGAGGCTCTTTCTTTATAGAATCAAATACCAACATCGCTACAGAATATGGCTCTTGACCTGTAGATGCACCAGCAGACCAAATCATAATATTCTCTTTTTTTTTGTTTCTCAGGTCATCTATTAAATAAGGAACTATTTTGTCATGAAAAAATATCCATGGTGTTTTATCCCTAAACCACTCAGTTTCAGAGGAGCTAATGGACTCAATGATGCCATGTGTCAATTCATCTGAAGGGTCATTTTTTGCTCTCAGGCAGAGATCATTTAAACTCGAACATCCTGTTTTTATTATCAGCTTTGTCAGTCTGCTACATACGGACGAAATATCTTCATCTTTAAGTATCAAGCCATATTCCTTTTGTACAAAGTCCCTGAATAAAACAAAGTCTTGAAGACTCGTAGAAATCTTTGAGTTTAACATCATCTACCTTTCGTATAATCCTTATTCAGTACAAAGGTTATTTTTTTACGAAAAATGTCAAGAAAATTTACGTTAATAATTCTTGTTTTTTATTTTTCTATATTCTTCCAATCCTTTTACAAATATATTCATCGCTTTTTTCAGATCATCTTCTTTCAGGATATAAGCTATTCGGAGTTCATTTTTACCTATTCCCGGTGTCGCGTAAAAGCCTTCTGCAGGTGCCACCATGACAGTTTCTCCTTTTATATTGTAGTCATTTAGTAGCCAAATTGTAAAGTCTTCAGCGTCCTCTATAGGTAGCTTGGCTATTATATAAAATGCTCCTCTAGGTTTCACGCATATCAAACCTTCTATTTTTTGCAGCTCATCATATACTATATTCCTTCTTTTGTTGTATTCTTCCATTGTTTCAGAGATATAGTTTGCAGGTAACAATTCACTAGCAGCAGCAGCTAGCTGATCTATTGTTGGTGGACAAAGTCTGGCTTGGGCAAACTTTAAAACAGCGTTCATCAATTCCTTGTTTCTCGAAACAATACAGCCAACTCTTGCTCCACACGCACTGTATCTTTTTGATACACTGTCACATACTATCGTCAACTGTTCACAATCTTTTAGTTCAAGAACACTAGTGCATTTTTCGCCTTCATAAACAAATTCACGGTAAACTTCATCTGAAATAAGATAAAGATTATTTTTTAAAGCAATCTCACCCAGCATTTCAATCTCTTTTTTGGTATAAACCGTTCCAGTAGGGTTACCCGGATTACATATTAGAATGGCTTTTGTTTTGTTTGTGATAAGTGATTCAATTTTTTCTTTTTCAGGTAGGTTAAACCCTGTTTCAGCATATGTAGTCAATGGTATCAAATTTATACCCGCCATCGTAGCAAAACCATTATAGTTTGTGTAAAATGGCTCTGGAACAATAATTTCATCATCATGGTTACAAGTCACATACATGGCAAAGACGACAGCTTCTGAACCAGCCACCGTGACCAAAATATCTTCCTCTTTTAAAAGAATATCTAGGTTTTCATAATATTTCACCAGTACTTTCCTATATTCGTCGAGCCCTTGCGATGGTCCGTATGCGACTACTTTCTCAGCGAAATTTCGATATACATCGATCATCACTTTGGGAGTCTCTATATCTGGTTGCCCTATATTTAGATGATAAACCTTGATTCCTTTTTTCTTTGCATTATTTGCATATGGCATGAGCCTTCGTATCGGAGAAGCTTGGATATCTACAGCTCGCTTTGATAAGAACATAAAACACCTCATTAAATCGTTTTTTTTGCAAAGATTTCTTTTGATGTAAATTAGTCAAGTGAATTTTTTATTTCAGTAATACCATCCTTCTAACTAGGATCATATCAGACGTAGCCATTCTATAAAGGTAAACCCCACCTGCTAACTCACGCCCAAAATCATCACGCCCATTCCAAATTACTGTGTGCTCACCTGACTCTACAACGCTATCTAATAAAGTTTTGACCTTTTGTCCTTTAATATTAAAAATATCTATCTTTGTATGATCTTTTTCCTTTAAAGAAAATTTTATAAACGTTTCAGGATTAAATGGATTTGGGAAATTTCCCTTTAGTTCAGTCACCAGCGGTGTGATGGGATCGTCCCCATCTGACATTGTTTCAATTTCTATTTCCACAAAAACAGGCTCTGAAATGCCGTTGATGTATATAGCTTTTACCGCATATACATGTTTGCCTTCAGGAACATCATATTCTATAAATGTTGTTTGAGTATGTGGTAAAATTTCAAAAGCCACAGTACCACGAGCTATATTGTATCCTATAGGAAAGCTATTTGGTGTATTCCATGACAAGTTTACCGTAGAGCCATCAACCTCTGCAGCGAGATCAGACACAGGCAATATTTCAATATCTGGGATATCAGTCAAACTTCTTAAACATGGATAGCCATCATTTACTGATGGGTGAATACCCCATATATCTATAAAATCCCAGCCATTGTTTATGTAATTTTCAGCTCTTTTCATTTCTATGGTCGTCAAACCAAAATTTGTAGGTGGAGTATAACTGTTTATTGCATGTGACTGCCCAGTGGTCTCTATATCCCAAAAGCATCTTAGTATACTAGAATTGTCAATAACTCTGCCTACGATACCACCTGAGAACACGCTTGTAGATACGGCAGAAATACCACCTGTAACGTAGCTATTAGAAATTAAAGAAGGACTCCCTCCAAAAATACTGCCGAGTTGCCCGACAACACCACCTGCATGAGCAAAACTTGTACCAATGGCATAAATATCACAAATAGCATAGCTATTTGTGATGTCTGAAGTACGAAAAACCTGTGCTGCGATACCGCCGACAAATGCGGAATTGGCGCTATTCGCATAAAACAACCCTGTGGCATAATTGTTTGATATTGTAGAAAGTTCTACATTCCCAGCTATTCCTGACGCAAAAGCGTTTGTCGTAGCATCCGCAGCGAAATTACCAGAGGCAAAATTATTCATCGAAGTTGTTCTATACAACTCACCTGTTATACCTCCAGCAAAAGACCACGGTGAATCGAGAGCATTCACGTCCACATATGCATAACAATTTGATATAGTCGACTCCCATGCTATTCCTACAACTCCACCCGCGAGGGCCATACCCCTACTACTCGCATTTACTATACCTTTTGCATAGCTGTCAAAAATGGTGGATTTATCTAAAAAGCCTACTATACCACCGACATTGACTTCAGCACCTTGAGAAGAGCCACTAGTTTGAGAGCCAGTGATATTAAAATTAACAAGACCTATATTTTTGATGATAGAATTATTGGTCACATAACTAAACAATCCTGCATTTACATCATAATCGCCTTCAAAATCAATGTACAAATTACTTATCGTGTATCTATTGCCATCATATACTCCGACAAAGCGATATCTAGAATTTATCAAATATCCTATAGGCCTAAATCCAGCACCATCATTCCAACCAATTGTTTCAGCAGCATCAATATCATTTGTTTGAATAAAATGAACAAGGGCATTCTCTCCTTTCCACCATTGAGCACTTCTTTCAGACATCCATTTGAGATTAGGAAGATTACTGATTAAATAGGGATTTGCTGCTGATCCTACGTTAGGTTCATAAAAATTTGAAGGTGCTCCATCCGGGGGTTCAATTATATCATCTTCTGGCTCATAGGGTATATGCGGAATATCTGGATGCAAAACTCGTAAAAAAGGGTAACCATCATTAAAATATTCATTGATCGCCCAGATATTCTCAAAATCCCAGTTGGCTGATTCAATATACCTAGAGACTGTTTTCATTTGTTTTGTGGTCCAGCCTTCTACATATCCAAGGGGACCGCTTGAAGGCGTTTTTATTACGTACGCTGCTTTGGTCCCAGTAGTATACATATCCCAAAAACACTTTGCCATATCAGCTCCGTCGAATCCAAAAGTGATTCCTCCCATATTATTAGTGCCCGTGCTCGCTACATAACTATTCCGCACTTCGTTTGAGGACACATTACCAAACAAACCACCCACACGAGCCACTCTGTTTAGATTTGTAATATTACCTTTAAAAAATGAATCATGAATCTTTGCTGTATGTGTAGCTTCTCCTATCAAGCCCCCTACTAAAAAATTACTAACGATTTCTATGTTTACCGTTGAATAACACTGAAACATGCCCCCTAGTGATGTATCTGAGAGTCTGCCTATCAAGCCTCCAATTGCTGAAAAATGCGATGTATTAATTGGCTCATTCGCTATTATATCCCCAGAAGAGGAACAGTTTAATATCGTGTTACCTCCAAATGCGAAACCAATCAACGCTCCAGTATAGATGTTTGGGTTTAGGATACTTACATTTTCGATGATGACATTGATAATATCTGCGTATTGGGCCGCTCCAAACAATCCCAATACCTTTTGCTCATAGCCTAAAGGAAGTGCAAAATGTAGGTTGCTAATCTTGTAAAGATTTCCATTGTAACTTCCATAAAAAAAAGCACTATAAGTGCCTCCTTCACCATCATCTGCTGTAGCTAAATCTCCTATTGGCTCAAATCCAAATCCATTATTCCAATATTGAGTCTCGTATGCATCAATATCTGCCGTTTGACTAAAATAATACCTAACGATTTCCGTATGCCCACTATCTGTCTTTGTTCTACCCCAGTATGTCTGCGTCTCAGAAAGCCATCGTAGATTGGATAAATTGCTTATCAAAAAAGGGTTTGATTCGGTACCTGCATTTGTTTCAGAAAAATTTGATGGTGGTATCGGTAGAGTTTCTCCGACTAAAGCTGATGTCCAAAAACACCACATAAATAGAATAAGATACATAAATGCTTTCTTTGTCTTCATAATAAAAATTCTCCTTTGTCTTTAAATATAACTTTTAAAAGGCTATAAACAATGCCCACAAACCACAAAATAAAATTACTTTATTTTTGTCAAATAGTATTTCATAATAAATCTCAAATAATTTCTTTTTTTTATTTTAAGAAACAGCTTGACAAAAACACCTTACAAAAGAAAATGACATTCATTATCAATTAGGAGTAGAGATGAAATGTCATAAAGAAATATTTATAAATTATTTAGCTTCAAAACAATTAAAGATCACGTCGCAAAGAATGTCAATATTAAATGCAGTATTTGACTTGCATAAACATTTTACCGCAGAATATTTATGTGAATATTTAAAGAAAATATTGAGTGAAAATAACAGTAAATACGATGTTTCAATTACTACTATTTATAGAACTATTCCGATGTTAATAGATTGTTCTTTAATAAAAGTAGTAGGAAAATTAAATGGAAAAGACACCTTTGAACACACCTTTGGGCATCCACAGCATATCCATATCTTGTGTAGGACTTGCGGTTTCGTCATTGAGGAAGAAGATATACAAAAAATATATAAAAACATAAAAAAAATAACAGATAAATACCATTTTAACATTGATGATTTTAGCCTCTCAGTAAAGGGAAAATGTAATGAATGCAAAAAAACAAAATAAAATAGTGGCACTTGTAGGGAACCCAAACTCGGGAAAAACAACCTTATTCAATGCCCTGACAGGGACAAATCAAAAAATAGGCAATTGGCCCGGAGTGACTGTAGAAAAGAAAACCGGATATACAAAGTTACTTCATGCTAATGAAGCCACTGAAAAAAGCGAAAAATTTGCAGAAATAGTTGACTTGCCCGGCATATATTCGCTAACAACATATTCTTTGGATGAAGAAATTACTTGTAGCTTTATCTTAAATGAAAAGCCTGATTTGATAATAAACATAGTTGATGTCACAAATTTAGAAAGGAATCTATATTTAACAACACAATTGATTCAACTGCGTAAGCCGATCATTGTATGCTTAAATATGATAGATTTAGCTGAAAAAAAAGGACTAAAAATAGATTTAAAGTTATTTGAAGACTTTTTAGGGTGTCCTGTAATTCCGATTTCAGCTCTTAAAAAAATAGGTTTAGACGGTATTCATCATCATCTCGAAAGTTCAAAAGAAGAATCTATGTACATTTCCCAAGTAAAAATCCCATACAATGACATGGTACTCAATGAAGTTTCTGATTTGTTACCTGCAATAAATGATTTAGCAAAAAAGAATAGTATTGACCCATTTTGGCTAGCTTTAAAAATATTAGAAAAAGATCCATATGCAATTAGGAAATTTTTGGGTGAAGATGGAAGTGTCTTTGAAAGGCATGAGATTGATGCTATCACGCAAAAGATAGAAAGTGCCAGAACGAGGATTTACAGGCACACAAACATGCAGGCAGATATCCTAATTGCCAGTGGAATATATTCTTATATCAAAAGTATTGGCAAAGAAATCCTAAAAAATCAAACACCAGACAAGGTGACAGTCTCTGATAAAATAGATGCATTTTTACTTCATTCATTTGTTGGCATTCCCACTTTTATGCTTGTAATGTATTTAATGTTTATGTTTTCTATCACGCTGAGCAGACCTTTTACTGAGTTTATAGATGTTTTCTTTGGAGGCTTGTTTGTTGATGGTTTTAATGCATTATTAGAAACACTAAATATACCCTTTTGGCTTAGAGCATTTCTTGCAGATGGTTTAGGAGGCGGACTGACTACTGTCATGACCTTTATCCCTCCTATCTTCTTCATATTTTTGATACTGACTTTTTTAGAAGATTCTGGCTATATGGCTAGGGTTGCGTTTATCATGGACAAGTTTATGCACTGGCTAGGTCTTTCAGGTAAGTCTATTATACCTATGCTGGTGGGTTTTGGGTGTACTGTGCCTGCTATCATGGCTACGAGAACACTCGAAAACAAAAGAGATAGGCTCATGACAATCATGCTGGTACCTTTTATCTCTTGTGGAGCAAAAATACCTGTATATGTTATGTTTGCAATGTTATTTTTTCCTGATAAAGCTGGTTTAGTGATTTTTTTACTATATCTGACTGGATTTTTCTTTGCAATTGTCACAGGAAAAATAATGAAAAAGCTAGTATTTAAAGGCACCGCAAGCGAATTTGTTATGGAGCTACCAGCATACCACATACCGAATATCAATGGGATTTTGCTAGACACATGGCACAGATTAAAAGCCTTTATCATGAGAGCTGGAAAAACTATTATATTTGCAATAATAGTGCTCACTATGATTAATGCTTTGCCGATCAGAACAAGCCATAATGCTTTGGAAAACGATACGGTTTTAACATTGGTGGGGAAAACTATCACTCCTCTCTTTATTCCTATGGGTATTGAAAAAGAAAACTGGCAAGCTACTGTTTCGTTGATTGTAGGGCTATTTGCGAAAGAAGCAATAGTGGGCTCTTTTGAGGCACTTTACAAGGATCACTCTGCCGAATTAGATAATGCCGAAAACTGGTCATTTCCCACTTTATTTTTAGAAGCGAAAAATTCGTTTATAGAAGAACTTAACAATGCTTTTTATAATATAATAAACCCATTCCAGCAAAATGTGGAATTTATGACAACGCACAAAGGTGATTCTGTCAATATCCAGAAAAAATTATTTAAAAACATTCATCAGGTCATAGCATACCTTTTGTTCATATTGATATATGCACCGTGCGTAGCAGCAATAGCAGCCTCATACAAAGAGGCTGGAAAAAAATTTGCAACTGTCCAGACAATATACTTAACTTTACTCGCATGGGTAGTAGCCACGATTTATTATAACATCGCAGCATTTACGATCGTATCTATAATATGGTTTATAATAGCTGGTTTTGTTTTTGCCAGTTTGCTGATCATGCTCAATAAAGTCAAAATAGACACCTTTTCTTTGTGTAGCAGGTAAAAAAGATTAAAAGTAAAGTAGGGGGCATAAATGAAAAATGAAAACATCATCACTTTATCACAAGCATTGATTAAATGTAAATATAGAATAGTAGACAACCCAAATCAAAAATATTTTGAACTAGGTCTATACATTGGGAGTGAAATCAACGTTTTCAAAACAAATGATAGAAATCTAATTATAGCAGTCGGAGCTTCCAGATATATAATCCCACAGTATATTGCTAAAAATATAAAAGTGAGTCCACTTTAAAAATCATATTTATATAGCCTGAAAAAGAAGGTAATGATATTATATCTGATTAAAAAGTATTGACTAAAAATAAAATAAAAAAATAATGGTTCCATAAAATTCGGTTTTAATGATACGAGGCTTTTGTTATTGATTATGAATAAAAAAATATTAATCTTGCTTTTTTTGAATATCCTAGCTGTTTTTATGTACAGTGAAACTCCTTTAATGCTCCAGTTGAGGAGGCATAGTTATCATTCTCTAGAGCAAAGGGATCATGGTTTATTATTGCGAGAAAGACTAAATAAATGGTTCCCAAATCACTTTGTCATTTATTTAGACAACCATTATTATTTATCGACTCCTAGATACAATGATATACGGAGTGATTTTTATATCAAATACAACGTTTTTAATCCTCGAATGACTGTAGTTCCTGATACGAGCGCTACTTTTACAGATGATTCTATCATACTGAGAAATAATGAAATAATTCCAGCCAGTGGTTTGACACATAAAGATTTTTATGATATAAAAAATCAAATATCATGGCTCACAGTTCTGTTTAGGACACTTGGAAGTCCTGTCCCCGAACTGATGCTTAGCTATCATGATGAGGTAGATACCTATGTCATAGTAAACGAATATAATCTGCGTCAAAAGGTTATTTTACCTTCATTTGCAGAGACTATCAAAAAGCTAAACCAGTTCTATGAAGGCTATACTGCTTATTTCCAGATGAATGAAATAGTCAAAATGAATAGTAGGTTGGAGTTTTATGGAACTGTTTTTTTGAGAGACATCGCAAATAACAGGACAGATTTTATTGATGTACGGTTCCATACAAATAGACAAAATCAAATAGATTTAGTGATGTTTTTTATTTATAGAGATATTTATTCTATTGATTAATAGACAATAAATATCTTGATATATATAATAGATTTTAAGCAAAACAGAGAATACATATATATGTTTCAAGAGTTTTTTTTATTGACATTTTAACTTTTTTTAAAATAATGTCTGATCGTAAAAAATATATATTTACTCTAAGAAATTGAAGATAATGAGGGAATCATGAATGAGATCTTATACGAAGGAAAATCAAAAATCATATCAAGCTGTCAACATGCTGATAGATACATTCTCAAATTTAAAGACACAATGACAGCTCAAAATGGTGAAAAGAGAGATGAAATTAAAGGAAAAGGCATTTTAAATGCCTCCATTTCAAATTTTATCTTTTCATACCTAGAAAAAAACGGTATACAAACTCATCTCCTAGATGTATTGGATGAGTCCACAATAATGGTCAAAAAAGCAGAAATAATAATGGTTGAAGTGATAGTCCGAAACGTCGCAGCAGGTAGCTTTTCAAAAAAATTTGATGTTCGAGAAGGCTCAAATCTTCAAAACACAGTAGTTGAATTTAGTTTAAAAAGTGATAAACTAGGCGATCCTATGATAAATACGAGTCAAATAACGGCACTGTCTATTGCTACAAAACAAGAAATTAAACAAATGACTCGATTGGCATTAAAAATAAATGCTCTTTTGTCGAAACTCTTTTTAAAAATTAATCTAAAGCTGATTGACTTTAAATTAGAATTTGGTCGCTGTGGCACTGATATCATACTCTGCGATGAAATATCTCCTGACTCATGTCGCCTGTGGGATGTCGCATCTTGCAAAAAAATGGATAAAGACCGTTTTAGGATGAATTTAGGAAATGTTTTAGAAAGCTATAATGAAGTGTTTGAGAGGTTAACCAAATGTTAGACAAAAAATATGAAACAGTAATAGTGTTAGATTTTAATGGGCAGTACAAGGAATTAATTGCTCGAAAAGTAAGATCAAATGGAGTCTACTCTCAGATGAAAGATGGCTCTGCTTCAGTAGAAGAGATAAAAGCATTAAATCCTATAGGAATAATATTAACAGGTGGACCATACAGTGTCTATGAAAACAAATCATATAGTTTTGACAAACAGATTTTGGAACTTGGTATTCCAGTTTTGGGCATTTGCTATGGAATGCAACTAATGTGTTTTTATTTAGGAGGTGAGGTCGTTCAAGGCAAAATAGGAGAGTATGGTAAAGTAAAAGTTTTTCTTGAAGACAGTGATACAGATCTCTTTTGTTCTATCAAAAACAATATTAGTTCTTTTAAAACATTGATGAGCCATAAAGATGTTGTTTCTCGAGTGCCTGCAGGTTTTCACGTGACAGCACATTCTGATAACAATATCGCCGCAATAGAAAACAAAGAGAAAAAACTATACGGCGTACAATTTCACCCTGAAACGTCACACACAGAATGCGGTAATGAAATCATCAAAAACTTTTTATACAACATCTGTGGAGCAAAAGGTGATTATCAATTAAATGATTATATCGAGAAAGAAATAGCAAGCATAAGAGAACAAGTAGGTAATCAACAAGTGCTCTTAGGTCTTTCAGGCGGAGTGGACTCTTCCGTCTGTGCGGCACTTCTGAGTTTAGCTATTCCTCATCAATTAATTTGTGTTTTTGTTGATCATGGTTTTATGAGGAAAAATGAAGGTAATGAAATAGAAGAGGTGTTTTCTAAACGCAAACTGAAATTTATACGTGTCAATGCTCAAAATAGATTTATAGAAAAATTAAAAGGTATTATTGATCCAGAACTAAAGCGAAAGATTATAGGTGAAGAATTCATCCGTGTTTTCGAAGAGGAAGCAGCAAAACTGGGAAACATACCGTTTTTAGCTCAGGGAACTATCTATCCTGATATTGTAGAGTCAGGTATTGTGGAGTCAAGTGGCGGAAAATGTACTAAAATAATAAAAAGTCATCACAATGTAGGAGGACTCCCTAATGAAATGCTTTTTAAACTACTAGAGCCACTCTCAAAATTATTTAAAGATGAAGTACGCCTCATTGGACTAAAACTAGGCTTACCAAAATCCTTGGTCGAGAGACAACCTTTTCCAGGTCCAGGACTTGCAATAAGGATTATTGGTGAAGTATCACTTTCAAAAATTGAATCTTTACAAAAAGCTGACTCCATCGTCAGAGAAGAAATAGCTAAAACAAAAAAAAAACCAGACCAATATTTTGCAGTATTGACAGATACACTTTCAGTAGGGGTAAAAGGTGACTGTAGATCATATGAGCCTGTCATTGCCTTGCGAGCTGTGATTACATCAGATTTTATGACTTGTGAATACGCTCCTTTATCACATAACGTATTGTCAAAAATATCTATGCGTATTATGAATGAAGTAAAAAATGTGAGCAGAGTTGTTTATGATATCACGGGAAAACCACCCGCCACCATTGAATGGGAATAGATATATAAAGTGAACATAGAACATGAATTAAATACTTTATCAAAATACTACAAAGCAAAATATGGAGTTCGGGTGTTTAAAGTAGGTTTATCTACAGGTGTTGAATGCCCAAAATATTGCTCAAATCCTTGTTACTTTTGTACGAAAGAAACATATATAGACGCAGAGCTTGCAAAACAAACCAATGTTACAGCCCAAATAAATTATATGATCGGTAAAATAAAAAATAAAGTAAAAGCTGGTGGTTATATAGCATATTTTCAGGATGGAACGAGCTTTTCTGGGGATCCTCTGCATCTATACAATGTTTTTAATGAGGCTGCAAAACATCCTGATATACTTGAATTGATAATATCTACACGACCAGACTGTTTACCAATTGATTTGTTAAACCTGCTATGTAATATATCAAAACCTATCACTATAGAGCTTGGAGTCCAAACGGTCAATGAAAAATCTTTAAAGTATCTTAATAGAGGGCACACACATAAAGAAAATCAGGCTGCAATAGATTTACTCTTGAAATATTCTTTTAAAATAGGAGTTCATATAATATTAGGTATTCCAGATGAAAGTATTGTCGATGTACAAAAAACTTTAGCTTGGATTAATAATAATAATATTATAAAGGATGTAAAAATTCACCATTTAGCAATATTTTGTGGATCAAAACTGGCAACTATGGTACAAAAAGAGGATATTATTGATTTGGATAGTTATATCAAGATTCTTTCTTATTTTATTACTCATTTAAGAAAGGACTTGACCATATCAAGGCTTTTTACATCAAATCTAAACAGACAGCAAATAATGCTAAATCAATTCCCTGGATTCAAAAGAACGTGGATTAACAAGTTTATGAACTATCATAAATCACACAAAGGAAAGACATGAAAATTATTCTAAATAAAGTTAAGTATTACAAGCTGAAACAAAATAGTATCGAAGTCTCAACTTTTCTCATTTTTTCGATAATGATATTGCTGTTGTTGGCACAAATATACAGTGTATTTAATATTTTTTATTCAAGAAATATTATCGCAAATTACTGGATTGTTCAAGTCTTAAAATTTACGTGGATAGCGCTCTCTATTTGGTTAGGATTAATATTTGAAAAGAGACTTATCGATTCGCTCTATGCTGCCAAAGCAATAGATAAAACCTGCCATTTGCATGATGACTTGGTTACAAATTCTTATGAAATGATCACAAACACTCCGGCAGGAAACAAAATATTGATAGAAACATACCTCCAAGAGACATCTAAAAAAATAGAAAAATTAAAGCCATTATCAGACTGTAAATTATTATATAACTCTTTTTTTTACCTAGCGGTGATACTATTCGTAATGTTAATACAATCATTAGTTGCTGGGGCTACATTCCGAGAATCTTTTTTGAACTTCTTTACCCAAAAAAAGCCTATCGAAATATTTCAACAGAAGATAGAGGTGAGTCCCGGTGACATTAATGTTTCAAAAGGTGCTAGTGTACAAATAAAAGTACTAAATCTGTTTGAGAAAGGTGATTATAGTATTATTTACAAGTTTGAGGACATATGGCGATCTGAACTTTTAAATGATGGAAATAGACAATTCAACAACATTGACAGGAGCTTTTCCTATTATATCAAAAACCAATGGGCATTTTCTGATACATTTGAAGTTTTTGTCTTAGATGACCCTAATATTAAAAAAATTTCTGTAAAATTCAGCTTTCCCAGCTATATAAACAGAAGGACTGAATTTATAGAAAATAGTGATGGTATTATAAACATACCTCAATTTACAGAAATTGAAATAGAAATAACTACGCCTGAAACAGTCACAGAAGCAAATATTGTATTTTCAGATAGAACATTTCTAGAAATGGAAAAATATGGCAAGGATACATGGATAAAGAGATTTACGCCAAATGAGACAGTAAACTATCATTTTTCATTACTAGATGAATTAGGAGCAAAAAATCAAATAATAAACAGAACCATCACCGTCATAAAAGATCAAGTGCCTTTGATCGAGTTCGTGTACCCCGCTAGAGACACTGTTATGACACAAAACAATCTTTTTGAGACAAGACTGGTTAGTTCTGACGATTATGGATTGAGAGATTTAAGGGTATTGTACCAAATAAATCAAAATCCTGTCGTTGACTCACTATTGTTTAGGCAAAACAACCAAAACTTTATCACACTAAACCATATACTTGATTTCAGAAAAGTGCCTTTATTCCCTGGTGACGAGGTCACATACTGGGCAGAAGTTTTTGATAATAGCCCAACGAAACAAAAGGCTGAAACAAAAAGATTCAAACTAAGGTTTCCGTCAATTGAAGACATCTTTAAAGAGGTAGAAAGAGAAGAGGAAGAAAGAAACAACATATTAGGTCGAGCACTAGAAGAAGTACAGGAAATGCAAAGAGAATTTGATCTTAAAAGGAGGGAAATGCTCCGTAAAGAAGAGTTTGACTGGGAAGACAAACAAGCACTAGAAAAATTTATACAAGATCAGCAAACTCTCAATGAAATGATTGAAAATGTGGCAGACAATTATGACAATATGTTAAACAATCTACACCAAAACGAAGCTATCTCACAAGAAATTCTCGACAAGATGCAAAGAATACAAGATATTATGGAAACTATCTCTACTGATGAACTGAAAAATGCAATGGAAAACCTCAAGCAATCTATGGAGCAAATGAATCCTGATGAACTAAGAAATGCGATGGAAAATTTTCAATTTAATATGCAGGACTTTGCAGAAAAACTGGAACAAACTTTAAAACTTCTCGAAGAAATAAAAAATGAACAAAATGTAGAAAGAAGCCTTGAAATCGCTAAAGAAATGATGAATATGCAAGAAAATCTAATAGACAGAACAGAGCTCTCATCTGATACAAGCTCTTTAGCTGAAGAACAACAAAGAATAGAAGAAAAGCTAGATTCACTGCAAGAGCAAATGCAAAAAACAATAGACGATATGAAAAATTCTGCAAATCCAAATGCGATGCAAGACATGCAAAATATGATGCAACAAATACAAGATGGTCAGTTAGCTGAAAGTTTGTCGGATGCCAGTCAGGCTATGTTAGGTAATCAAAAAGAAAATGCATTGAAAAATCAGCAGAGTTCGCTAGCTCAAATGAAAAAAATTGTTTCAGAACTAGAACAGATGAAGAGCAATATGTCTAATGCCGGTGCACAGCAAATGGCAGAAGCAATAGAAATGGCAATATATAAAATGCTATTGATCTCAAAGGAACACAATGAAAAAGTTCAGAGAATTTTAAATGATCCATTACCTTTAATACCTTCTTTTGTAAATGATTTTGAAAGTATTCAGATCGCGATAAACCAATTGTACCAAGCACCCCAAGTGCTATTGTTTTTAGGACACAAATTTTTTGAAGATTTGAATGCTACGATAAATGCATATAGACAATTGTTTCAAGATATCCAAAATTCAAGGTTTACTACTCATAAAAGGCATACCACTTCTATCCAAGCAGGACTGAACCTCACCATACACAATCTTTTGCAAGCATTGGAAAATATGCAACAAAGCGGTGGTGAAGGAGGGGGCACAGGGATGCAAAGCCTAATGCAATCTCTTCAGCAAATGTCTACTCAACAAATGATGATGAATAATCTCACACAAAGCTTGATGGAACAGCTTTCATCTAATGGAAACAGAATATCAAATCAAATGAGACAACAATTGCAAGACATAGCTGCTGAAGAAGAAAGACTAGCAAACAACCTGAGAAGAATGATGCACACAAATCCAGAAGCTCAAAGACACTCAAATACTCTAAATGAAATAGTGAAAGAAATGGATGAAGTTTCCCAAAGAATTAGACAAAACAGGATAGATAGCCAATTAATAGAACAGCAAAATAATATCATGTCGAGACTGATAGAGGTACAAAGATCAATAAATAGTCGTGATAGATCAAACAGACGTAGAGGTGAGACTGCTGAGGAAAATATCTGGGAAGTTCCACCAAGTTTAGATGCAAACTCTCGCAACGCCTCAGAAAGAAGACTGCTCGAAGATGAGCTACAAAAACTTCCTATAGAATATAGGCAAATGATCTTGGAATACTTGAGGAGAATAAATCAATAGCTTCATGAATTTATAGGTAAATATACAATAAACTCGGATCCTTTTCCAAATTCTGTCTTTACATCAATTTTTCCATTAACTTTGTCTATGATTGACTTTGCGAGAGATAAACCGAGACCAAATCCTCCAGACGATGTCAGTGCTTTTGTAGAAAAACACGGCTCAAATATCTTTTCATGAACGCTCCTTTTCATGCCAACACCGGTATCTTGTATAGAAATACACACAAAATCATCTTTGATAAATGATGATACTGTTAAGTTTTTTTCGATTGTTTCATACATAGAATCTATAGCATTATTAAAAATCGTTTGAAAGACTTGTGCTATATCACCATATACTAAATTCATTTCAGGCAGTTTTTTTCCAAGCTTGAGTGTTAAATTTATATTGTGTTTATAAAAAATATCGTGCGTGCAAAAAATCAATTCTCTTTTAATCAGTTTATTTATGTTCATAGCCATAGGAACAGCAATAGAATCATCAGCTGTTTTTTGAAGTAAAAACTTTATCGTTTCTGACATAGATGCCGTGATTTTTATTATTCTATTTATATCTTCATTTTCAGGGTTTTCATCTTGAATGAGCTGAGCAAATCCAATCACAGAATTTAGAGGAGAATTTAAGTTGTGAACTATGCTTTGAACCCTTCGCCCAATTTCACCTAATCTATTTATCCTGATCAATTCTAACTCTAAAGTTCTATTTGTTTTTGCTCTCTTTATTTCTTCTGTAACATCCGTAACTATGCCATAATATTCTACATGAGAATTAAAAGAATGAATGTGTATGGTAATCGAAAGTTCTTTTTTTAACTTTTCAGAATAAAATGGGTTTATTTCCAGCTTTTTCCCTTGCCATTGATAATCTTTACTATCATATGGTATGAGACTTTTTATGTTGATCTCTTCATATTCTTTTATATCAAATATCGCTTTAAAAGAATTATTATATAATTTTAAGTTTTCATTTTCATCTAACCAAAATATCCCAATAGGGATTTTTTGAAATAACTCTTTTGATTTTGACAGTTCTAATTGATATTCACGGATAGATAAAACCATCTCGTTGAAAGATTCTCCTATCTGAAGTATTTCTCCCTTTATAGTTTTGTGAACAAGAGATATCTCTTTTGGTTCTACTGAAATGGTTTTCATTTTATCTATCAAATTCCATAATGGGTTAAATATTTTATTTGAAATAACTGTAAAAGAAACGATAGTCATTACAACTACTGAAGCCAACAGGATAAATATTATCAAGAAAAAGATGTTACGTAAAAAGATAAATATTTCTCTAGGATATTCAATTAAATGTACAACCATCTCTTCTCCACTCATGCCAAACTGAACATAAGCTCCGCATGCAAAGCTTTTGTCTATAGGTATTATCAAAAATTCTCTTCGAAAATTCTGGTTCAAAATAAAGTCTCTAATTGTTAGTAAAATCTTCTCAGATGAAAAGTCAAGCAATGCAAAAGATATTGTTCTAAAGTTTATATATACATTAGAAGGCTGATTGTAGGCTGTAATATATATATAAGTATTGGTTTCTAAACTTTGATATGAAAACCTTGTATCCGCTGATACTTGATAAATAGAGTAATTGTCAGAAAACAAAAAATTGGCAGGTATCCTTTCCAACGTTTTTATATAATTATTAAATTCCATCCACTCATATCCATAGATTAGATCATTTTGTTTGTTTAAAACTAAAAACATCGCGCTTGAGGCTAACTCATCATTTATCAAATTGTCTAGATTTTCGCTATTTTGATTTGTTGCGTATGTGCTCACAAGCAGAGAAAGCCTTTCTGAATGTTCTTTTTCTATTTCATTAACGTTTTGCTTTATTTTTGAAAGGCTATTCAAAATAGTTTCTGTTTCGTATTTATATACAAACCATCGAATAGCAGACCATTGTATTAAAAACACGATGATAAGCGTGATAAATAGGCTGATAGTAAAATATGCGAAAAAATATCTTCCTATACCAGGATTTGCTATTGTTTTGACTAAATGTTTCATTTAATACCAATCCTCTTTAAAAATGTAAATCGAATTTTCCAATTCGAGCTACGAAAAACCCGCACTCAATCTAGTTTTCTAATACCTTCCCTGTACGGTTCCTGTACCGATCCCTAAAATAAGCAGGATAGACGCAGGAAAAGCACAAGGGGGGATGCTGATTTGTCGTAGCCCCTCAGAGCCCCGCACAGTGTCCCCTCCGAAAAGTCGAAAGATAACCAATTTCTGTAGGGAACGCAATTTTTCGTTCCGCTATCGTACTAAAACCCAATATGTTACGGGACATAAAATTGAGTCCCCTACATTAAATAGGGTTTTCGGAGTCCACTCCAACGGCAGAACATCGCTGACATTATCTCGCGTAGGCAAACTATCGTTTGCCATTTTCAGTTGTTGAGTCAAAATCATACTCCGAAACCTGCTTACTAGCAATGGAGTATTCTTTTTATTTTCTCTGATTTTTCTATTACTTCATTTTTTAGGTCAAGTTTGTACTTCAATATTTTGTCCCTTAAACTGTCATCTCTGAGAGAAAGTATCTGTGCTGCCAATATTCCAGCATTTTTTGCCCCATCTAGAGCTACTGTAGCCACAGGAACTCCATTTGGCATCTGTAATATTGACAAGACAGAATCCCAGCCATCTATTGAATTTGACGATTTTATTGGGACTCCTATCACAGGCAAAGGTGACAATGATGCCAGCATACCCGGCAAATGAGCTGCTCCACCAGCTCCAGCGATGATCACCTGAATTCCTCTTTCGTGAGCCAATCTGGCAAACTCAAATAACTTTTCAGGAGTTCTATGTGCGGAAACAATATCTATCTCGATGGGTATATTAAACATCTGTAGTACATCTGCGGCTGATGACATTATTTTCATGTCAGAGTCTGAGCCCATGACAATGCTAACTAGTGGTTTTATCATACTTTTACCCTCAATATGTTTTCTACCAAGTCTGCTTTTTTAATAGCATTTTTTATGTTTGGATCAATGATGGTGACATGACCCATTTTACGAAAAGGTTTTGTGATTTTTTTGCCATACAAGTGTACTTTTACTCCTTCTATGGAAAGGGCTTCTTTGAGACCATGATATTGCACATTCCCATGACAGCCGGGTTCTCCTAAAAGGTTCAACATGATAGAAGGCATTTTAATGGCAGTACTGCCGAGAGGCAAGTTTAAAATAGCTCTCAGGTGCTGTTCATATTGTGATGTCATAATACTTTCTATGGTATGATGTCCGCTATTATGAGGTCTGGGTGCAGATTCATTTATCAACAGCCTGCCTTCACATTCGGCTCTTTTTAGATTCGATTTCTGCTTGCCTTTTTCGATAAAAAACTCTATGGCTAAAATCCCTTGCATATTTAGACTGGTTATGAGTTTATTAGCTAAGTCAGCTGCTTGCTTATGTAGATTATTACTGATGATAGCAGGGCAAACAAGCCTTTCCACTAGATTTGCTTTTTGATTAAAAACCATTTCTACTGCGGGGAAAGATACGACCTCTCCATTTTTATTTCTGGCGACAATGACAGCAATCTCTTTGTAAATTTCTATTTTTTCCTCTATTATAGACTCACCATCTAGTAGATTAGGCAAATCATCCTCATTGTTTATGACAGCTATCCCTCGCCCATCATACCCACCCTTTTTAAGCTTTTGCACAAAGGGGAAAGAAAGCATTTTATGACTAGCCTCATCACTGTTTTGTTTAGACAAGGACAAGTCTTTTAATATGTCTTCTTTTGCATTGTATGCTCGGTGTGCAGCCGTAGGCAAGTCGTGATGAAGATAAAAATCTTTCTGCTTCTCTTTGTCTTGAAATATCATCAAAATGGACGGATCGGGAACAATCTCTAAGCCTTCTTCTTTTAATCTTTGCAAAGCTTCTATATTTATGCTTTCTATTTCAAAAGTTAAAAGGTCTACTTTCTTTCCAAATTCATATACAGTCTGATAATCCAGTCTATTGCCATGAAAAAAGCACGTAGCTATACTTGAAGCAGGACCACTATCATCCTCATCCAATACATAGGTGGCTATGTCCCACTTACTGGCTTCTTGTATCAACATTTTACCGAGCTGTCCGCCCGCAATAATGCCTAATTTTATATCCGAAGATTGCAGCTTTGATGACAGCAAATTAGTTATTTGTGTGATAGAAATATACTCCTTTTACGCTACAGTGGTGGTACTCCTATTTCCTTTTTCCATCAAAGCTAGCTATTGCATTATATATATCCTCAGCACTTTTGGCATTTTCTAAAAGATTTATATTCTGCTCATGCATCAAAAACTTCATAACATAGGATAAAGAAAACAAATGCTGCTTGTCATTGTGTAATAATAGCATAAAAAACAAGCTCACAGGCTGGTCATCTGGAGCATCAAACTCAACCCCATTTATTGAGCGACCAAATAAAATAGAAGGTTCTTTAATTTTTGTAGGATGCATGTGTCTAGGGTGCAGCACTGCCACTTTTTGCCCCACTGCTGTGGAAACAAGATCCTCACGAGCTACGACTACCTCGTATAACCATCTATAATCTTGGACAAGATTTAAATCTCTTGCTTTTTTGCTCATAATTGAGATTGCTTCATATTTGTTATCCGCTGTAAAATCCATTAAAATATTTTCAATTTTAAAATAATCTAGAAAATGGCAAATAACCCTTTTCATAGCGAGAGATTCTTCCTCTTTTTGATTCAATTTTTGAAGCCACTGATCGATTCCTGCTTTACTGATTTTGATTTCTACATCTTTTCCTTCTTTCTTTAAAACGCCGCTATGCAACATTTCCTCCACTACAGTATCACTGACTTTTAGGTATTCGGCTGCTTCGTGAATAGTTAATAATTTCTTTTCTGACATTAAACTCTCCTTTATTATTAATTGTAAAACTCATAAAATTATGAGGATATTTTTGTCAATGCTTATTTCGTAAAACATAAAAAAGGCGCAGATTGCTACGCCTTTTTAATATTATTTGATACCAAATTTAATGAATAAATTCAGACTCTAAGACTCTCATTTATCAAGGTCTGTCACCTTTATATTGTCAGATTTTACAGCAACCACATCAGCTTCGACCAGCTCAATGATAGCCATAGGAGCACAATCGCCCCTTCTAAATCTAGTCTTAAAGATACGAGTATACCCGCCCGGACGATTTGTATATTTGGGTCCTATCTCATCAAACAATTTTTTTACTAGCTGATGACTGTGTAATACCGAAAAAGCAAGCCTCTTGTGATGCAAAGATCCACCTTTTGCATATGTGACCATTCTTTCTGTGAGTCCTCTCATTTCTTTTGCTTTCGCTACTGTAGTCTCAATACGACCGTGAGTTAGTAGTGAAATCACGAGATTTTTCATCATTGCTTTTCTATGATCAGCCTCTCGCCCAAATTTTCTGCCTTTCTTGTTATGTCTCATTTTTTAGCCTCTTTTTTTGATATTGGTTCTACTTTTTGATTCTGCTATCTTTTTATTTATAGCTACGACATCCATGCCTAAATGCAAATCATATTTACTTAGCAAAGCTTTGATTTCATCAAGAGATTTTTTTCCAAAATTTTTATATTTTAGCATGTCAGCCTCTTGTTTTGATACAAGCGAACCTACCGTATCTATTTTTGCAGCAGTAAGGCAGTTTGAAGATCGAACTGTTAATTCGAGGTCTCTGACATCTATGCTAAGCATTTTTTCGAGTTTCTCTAGCTCGGGGTCCATCAGATGCTCTTCTGCATATCCCGGCTCTCCCTCTTCAAAATGCACCATATGAGAATAGATGTCTTTTAATAGTTTTGCTGATAAATAAAGAGAATTTTTAGGCTCAATAGCACCATTAGTAAAAATCTCCACTATCAACTTGTCAAAGTCAGTTCTTTCTCCAACCCTTTGATTTTCTGTATAAAAATTACATTTCACGATAGGAGAATAAATCGCATCTATCGGAATCACCCCAATCGGTTTGTCATCCAAGCTCTGCTTGTCTGCCGGAATATAGCCTCTGCCTACACCTACCCAAATCTCGATATTTATGTCTGTGTCTTCGACCACATTAAATAACACAAGGTCTTTATTTACCACTTTTATCTCAGCGGTTTCTTCTATTTGAGCAGCAGTAACTACACCTGTACCAGAATGTTGAAGCTCTAATTTTACCTCTAAAAGGGTGTCTGATGTAAATATTACCTTTTTCAGATTTAGGATAAAATCATTGAAATCAGAATCAGTTCCAGGAATAGGAGCAAATTCATGATGCAACCCTTCAATCCTAACAAATCGAGCAGCAGCTCCTTGTATAGAAGAAAGTAAAATCCTTCGAAGAGTATTACCTATAGTAGTGGCATAACCGGGTTCAAGTGGACCTATCTCACATTTTCCATATGTGTTTGTGTAGGTTTCTTTTTCAAATTCAACTTTATTCGGTAGTTGAATGGGTTCTAAAAGCATCATAATCCTAACTCCATAATTTTATTTTGAATAGTACTCGACGATGAGGTTGTCATTTATATCAAGTCCTATTTCTTCACGTTTAGGGACATAAAGGTATTCACCTTTAAATTGAGCTTTATCAACAGAAATCCAACCAAAACGGTTAATGTCTGAAACTGATTCAATAGCTTCTTGAATTTGAATATTTGAGCGTGAAGTCTCTTTGATCTCTATCTTAGAGTTTGGTTTCACTAAAAAAGAAGGAATGTTTACTTTCCTATCGTTGACTTTTATGTGTCCGTGACGAACTATTTGACGAGCAGATGCTCTCGAAACGGCAAAACCCATACGGTAAACCACATTGTCCAGTCTCCTCTCAAGGATTTCCATCAAGTTTGCACCTGTAATACCGACTTTTTTATCTGCAAATTTAAAATATTTTCTAAACTGCCTTTCTAAGACTCCATATATACGACGTGCTTTTTGCTTTTCACGAAGGTGTATAGCGTAATCTGTTATTTTTTTTCTGGATGTAGGACCATGCTGTCCGGGAGCAAACTTCCTTTTTTCTACGGCACATTTAGTGGTATTACACCGATAGCCTTTTAAATAGAGTTTGACACCCTCACGACGACATTGTTTACATTTAGGAGCTGTATATCTAGCCATTTTTTTTAACGCCTCCTTTTAAATTCTTCTTTGTTTTGGTGGTCGACAACCATTGTGCGGTATAGGTGTAGCATCACTGATCATTGTCACCTGCAGACCCGCAGCATTGATAGCTCGAATGGCAGAGTCTCTGCCACCACCAGGTCCCTTTATTACGACTCTCACCTTTTTGAGTCCCATTTCCAAAGCTGATTTTGCTACTTCTTCTGCGGCTAACTGTGCAGCAAAAGGGGTACTTTTACGTGAGCCTTTATAGCCTATCTTGCCACCTGATGACCATGTCAGGACATTGCCTCCTAGATCAGTCAGAGAGACTATCGTGTTATTAAAACTAGAATGTATTGTAGCTATGCCCTCATCTATGGTTAATCTGACTTTTTTCTTTCTCGTCTTTGTCGTTTTTGCTTTTGCTTTTGCCATAAAATATCACCACCTTATTTCTTGTTCTTTTTCAATGCACCAGGACGAGGTCCTTTACGAGTTCGTGCGTTTGTACGAGTTCGTTGCCCATTTACAGGTAAACCTCTTTTGTGCCTGAGCCCACGATAACAACCTATTTCCATAAGTCTTTTGATATTCAAGGTCACCTGAGTTCGCAAAGAACCTTCGACGATATATTCATTTTGTATTATCTCGCGCAGGGACTTTTCTTGTTCCATAGAAAGGTCTTTTACGCGGATACTCTCATTTACATTTGCTTTCGCAAGAATCTTTTGTGAAGTAGTCAATCCGATGCCAAATATATATGTCAGCCCGATGACTATTCTCTTGTTTTTGGGTAATTCAATACCTGCAATATGTGCCAAGTTTAATTTCCTCCATTGTCTTTTCGTTTGGTACTAGCTACTGTCATCAGTTTACACTTATCATCATCCCACATGACATAATCAAAGTATATTTCATACTCTTTTTTTCGTTTGATAATAAATGACACTAGCCCTGTCTTTGTTTATGCTTTGGGTTTGTCGGGCAAATGACACGGACAACACCATTTCTTCTAATTATTCTACAGTCTTTACAGATCGTTTTTACTGACGCTCTGACTACCATAAATATCTCCTTGGTCTCTATCTTATTTGTATCGATAAGTTATTCTGCCACGGTTCAAGTCATACGGTGACAATTCCAATTTTACTTTGTCTCCCGGTAAAATTCTGATATAATTCATCCTCATTTTACCTGAGCTATGAGCCAAAATTTCATGTCCATTTTCTAGTTGAACACGAAATGTAGTGTTGGGTAATGCTTCTTTCACAATACCTTCTACTTCGATTACACCTTCTTTATTACTGGGCATATTTTCCTTTCATCTTTTAAATAAGAGATTAATATTAGAGGGATGTGAATGAGAGATTCATTGCTATTGTATCTCCATTTTCCATACATCAAGAGGATCTCCCTCTGAGTTTACCTTTTTTCATAAATCCATCATAATGTCTCATGACTAGATGTGATTCTATTTGATTCAATGTTTCCAGAGCAACACCTACAATAATGATGATACCTGTCCCCCCAAAATAAAATGGCAACTTTGCCCATTTCATCATAAATTCAGGGATCACAGCTATTATTGCAAAGAATATAGCACCAGGAAGCGTGATTTTAGTCAAAATGTTGTTTATATATTTTGCGGTAGCTTTACCCGGCTGTTGACCATGGACAAAGCCCCCCTGCTTTTTCATGTTTTCTGCCATTTCGGTAGGATTCATTACTACAGCTGTATAGAAATATGCAAAGAAAACTATCAAAGTCATATAAAAAATTGTATAGAGAGTTGTAGCAGGTGCAAAGTGCAATCTAATCAAAGAAGCAAAAGATGCATTCGGGAAAAAAGTAGCTACAGTAGATGGCATCATCATGACAGATTGAGCAAATATAATAGGAATTACACCTGCTGTATTTACTTTCAGAGGAATATAGCTACTCTGACCACCATATGTTTTCCTGCCTACGATTCGCTTAGGGTACTGTACATGGATTCTGCGTGTTGCTTCTGTCACCAAAATCACAGCACCAGTGATGGCAACCATGATAGCTATTATGATGACGAGCCTTATCACTGACATTGCTCCGAGATTGACCATCGCAAACATACTCAAAAAGCCCTCCGGATATCTAGCTATAATACCCGCAAAGATTATCATCGACACTCCATTTCCTATTCCGTACTCCGTGATTTGTTCACCTAGCCAAAGTATCACCATGGTTCCCGTGATCATAGAAATTATCGTAGTAAAGGTAAACAACGCGGGGTTCATCGTCACTACTCCCGGACCTGCATTTTGTAAAAACACGACCATGCCTAGTGCGTTAAATATGCCGATAAGGACTGTCCCGTATCTGGTGATTTGATTGATCTTCTTTTGACCAGCTGGACCTTCCTTTCTCAATTTTTCAAAATAAGGAATGATTCCACCTAAAAGCTGTATCACGATCGAGGAAGTAATATATGGCATGATTCCGAGAGCAAATATAGAAGCTCTCTCAAAGTTTCCGCCCACAAAGAGGTCAAACAAGCCAAACAAGGTATTAGTTTGGTTTGCAAAAAAAGATTTCAAGGCGGCAGTATTTACCCCGGGTGTAGGAATAAACGACCCTAATCTGTATAATACTAAAAACAACGCTGTAAAAAGTATTTTCTTCTTTAGGTCAGGTATTTTAAACACATTTTTTATAGTCTGTAACAATTTAAATTACCTCCGCTTTTCCACCATTATCTTCTATTACTTTTTTTGCACTTTCTGAGAAAGCGTTTGCTTTGACGTGTATTTTCTTGGAAAAATCTTTTGACCCATCAGCGAGTATTTTTACAGCCATACTCTTGTAACGCCCTTGACTTCGAATGATAGCTTTTTCTTCCATTATTTGAATATCGATAATATCCATATCCAATTCATTTAGTTGGTATAGATTTACTATTCTAAATTCTTTATGGAAAATGTTGTTAAAACCTCTCTTGGGTAGCCGCCTATAAATCGGCATTTGTCCGCCTTCAAAATAGCGTGGAGTTTGCCCTCCGCTACGTGCTTTACGACCTTTGTGCCCTTTCCCTGCTTGTTTTCCGTAGCCACTACCTTCACCTTTGCCTAGGCGTTTTTTACTTTTCTTTATACCTTCTGGTTTTTCTATTTTATGAAGCATATTGACTCCTTATTCTACCACTTCATTGACTTCTACTAAATGACGAACTTTGAATATCATCCCACGAATCACAGGATTGTCGTCATGAATCCTAGTTTGATTCATCTTGTGAAGTCCTAAAGCTTTAACAATTTTTTTTTGTTTATCGACTCTCTTGATAGTAGAGCGAACTAGTTTGACACTAATTTTCATATAGCACCTCTTCTTGTAGCTCTTTCAAATCTATTGGAGATAAATTATCATTCTTTGAACTAGTAGATGATTTTTTTTCTCCGGCTAATTCATCAAAAGCTTTACCTCGCAGTTTGGCGACCTGTGCAAGTGTCCTCAGCTCTGTCATAGCAACAACACAAGCTTTGACAAGATTACAAGGGGTGTTTGAGCCCATTGATTTTGCTAGTATATTTTGTATACCCGCTGCTTCAAAGACAGCTCTAGGAGTACCACCGGCGATCAAACCGGTACCGGGAGTAGCAGGTTTTACTAGTATCTTGCTGGGTCCATATTTGGCATTAACCTCATGCGGAATTGTTCCTTTTACTATGGGAACTCTAAAAGCATTTACTACTGCTTTATTCCTTGCTTTTTTAATGGCATCTGTGATTTCATTGGCTTTACCTGTCCCTACTCCTACTACGCCTTGTTGGTTACCTACCACGACAATAGCATTGAAACTAAAGTTACGACCACCTTTTACGACTTTTGCAACTCTATTTGTATCTACGATTTTTTCGTAAGTAATATCCTCGGGATTTAATTTTACTTTATTCAAGGTAGTCCTCCTTTAAAATTTTAGTCCGCCTTCACGAGCAGCTTCAGCGAGAGCTTTGATGCGACCATGATATTTAAAACCAGCCCTGTCAAAACATATCTCATTTATACCAGCTGTTAGAGCTTTTTCTGCTAATTTCATACCAACTTCACGGCTCTTTTCTGTTTTAGTTTTTCCTTCAAAAATCACATCTTTTGCTTTAGTGGACATCGCTACGAGCGTATGACCCATTGTATCATCGATAATTTGGGCATAAATATGATTTATACTACGAAAGACTACAAGTCTAGGTTTTAGTGAAGTTCCGCTCAGTTTTTTTCTAATAGCTTTGACTCTTCTTTTTCGTGACATATACTTTTTTAATGTAATTGATTTACTCATCTTCACTCCTAATTATTTAGACCCAGATTTTCCAGCTTTAATTTTAACGATCTCATTTTCGTAACGGATACCTTTCCCTTTATAATTTTCAGGAGGTCTCACTCTACGAACCTCAGCGGCAAACTTTCCGACATCTTCTTTATGATAGCCTTTGATACGAACTATTGATTGTATATTTAATTTGCCACCTTTGCCTCGTGGAACAGCTTCTGTAGTCACTTCAAGATTTTGTGGCACCTGCAATAAAACATCATGTGAATAGCCCACAGTGATTTTCAACCATGGTCCTATTCTGTCTGAAGAGTATCCTGTACCTATGATATGCAAGACTTTTTCAAAACCTACGGAAACGCCTGTGACCATGTTTTGTATCAATGCTCTAGTCAATCCATGCAGAGAGCGGACTTTGCCTTCATCATTTTCCCTTTTCACAACAATTTCCATGTCTTCTATTTCGACATTTATGTGGTTTTGCAATTCATACTCTAAGGTCCCTTTTGAACCTTTTACCGTAATTTTTCTATCTATTTGTTCTACTGTTACACCTGTGGGAATGACAATATGTTTTCTACCTATTCTAGACATTATTCCTCCTACCAAACTTTGCAGACAAATTCGCCACCGATATTATGCTTGCGGGCGTCTCTGTCTGTCATCAAGCCTTGGCTTGTAGATATTATTGCATTTCCAGTATTGTTAAAAATTGAAGGCATGTTTAATGCCTTCACATAAACTCTGCGGCCGGGTTTAGAAACTCTCTCAATCCCTTTTATAGTGGGTTTACCCTCAAAGGTGTAACGTAAATTTACGATGATTATTTTTCTAAATATTTGTTTTTCAGGGTCCCTGTCTATTGTATCAAAATTGTTGATATAATTTTCATTTGATAAAATTCTCACTATAGCTTCTACTATTCCACAATGATTAACAAAAACCTGTTTATGCCCGGCACGATATGCGTTTCTGATTTTTGTCAACGCATCAGCTATCGGATCACTAATACTCATTTATTATTCCTCCATATTTATTGTAATGCTGCCTCATAAATAGTGCATACAAAATTTATACACTGAGATAGATGTAGGCACTACAGATTACCAGCTTGCCCTTTTGACACCCGGTATTTCGCCTTGCGAAGCGAGCTTTCTAAAGCAAAGGCGACAGAGACCAAAATCTCTAAAATAACCTCTTGCTCGCCCGCACACTTGACAGCGACTATAAGCTCGAACCTTGAACTTTGGTTCTCTACTTGCTTTTACAACCCATGATTTCTTTGCCAAATTTTGACTCCTTTACTTTCCTGTGAGTTACTTCTTTTCATCATTTATTTTTTTTGTTACTTTAGGTTCTAAGACTACATTTTCTGCAGGTGGAGCATCCTGAACTATAGGTAGCTCAGCATTACTTTTTTTAACAAAAGGCATTCCTAGCAAACGAAGCAGCTCTTTACCTTCTTCGTCTGTTTTCGCAGTAGTCACAAAAGTGATATTCATCCCTCTGATAGCATCAATTTTGTCATAATCGATTTCTGGGAACACTGTTTGTTCCTTGATCCCTACAGAATAATTTCCTCTTCCGTCAAAAGAGTTTATCGGAACGCCTTTAAAGTCTCTGATACGAGGGATTACTATGGATATCAATCTGTCCATAAATTCATACATCACCTCATCTCGCAAGGTCACCTTGCACCCAATAGCCACTCCTTCGCGGAGCTTGAAATTTGAAATCGATTTCTTGGCTTTTGTAACCATAGGTTTGCGTCCCGTGATTTGGGTCAGATCCTTTACGGCATTATCAAGAATTGCTTTGTTTTGAGTAGCTGAACCCACTCCCATACTAACTACAATTTTCTCAAGTTTTGGCACTTGATTAATATTCTTATAGCTAAAAGAGTTTTGCATTGTAGCCACTACATCTTTACGGTATCTTTCTTTTAATCTATTCATGAAATCTCCATTTGGTACCTATATTTATAGAGGTACTACAATAATTCATCACCTGTTTTTTTGCAGATACGAATCCTATCCCCACCGACAATTTTGATGACAGGTTTTGTGACAGAATTAATTTTGCTATTAAATAGCATTACGTTTGACACATGGATAGGAGCTTCTTTTTCTATTATGCCACCTTGCTGGGTTCTGCTTCTCGGCTTGGTGTGTCTTTTTACAAAATTCACGTTTTCGACGATGACCCTTTCATCTTTGGGAAAAACTTTTAAGATACGACCCTTTACGCCCTTGTATTTTCCTGTGATGACTACGACATTATCTCCTCTACGGACTCTCAATTTATTTTTCATCAGTGTCTCCTACAAAACTTCCGGAGCCAGAGAAAGTATTTTTGTATATCCATGCTCTCTTAGCTCTCTTGCCACAGGACCAAATATACGGGATCCTTTAGGTTCGTATCTATCGTCGATGACTACGGCAGCATTGTCCTGAAATCGTATATATGATCCGTCTTGTCTGCGTATTTCTTTTGCTGTTCTGACTATTACAGCTTTTTCAACATTACCTTTTTTTACTTTTCCACCACTCGAAGCAGATTTTACTGCTACGACAATGACATCACCTATGCTGGCATATTTCCTTTTTGTGCCACCCAGCACTTTGATACACATCGCCTTTCTTGCACCAGAATTATCAGCTATATTTAGTATACTTTGTACCTGAATCATTGCATAGCTCCTTTATTTACTTCTCTCTATAATACGAGTCAAAGTCCATCTTTTTCTTGCACTCAGAGGGCGAGATTCTGATATTTCTACCAGATCACCTTCTTTGCAATCATTTAATTCGTCATGAGCCATAAATTTCTTATGTTTCCTCACAACTTTTTTATACAAAGGATGCATAAACTGTCGACCCACGCGAACTACTATGGTTTTGTCCATTTTGTCGCTTACGACAGTTCCTACCTTTTTTACTTTTCTTTCTGTAGCCATTTTAAAAAACCACCTTATTTATGCGTGTCTACGCTTTTTTCTCGTAAAAGAGTATGTATTCTTGCTATATCTCTTTTCGTATGCCTGATAGCATGATTATTTTCAAGTATCTTTTTTGCTTTTTGAAATCTCAAATTAAAATAAGCTTCTCTTTTTTCTTCGAGTTCTTTTTTTAATTCGTCTATTGTCATCTCGCGTAATTCACTGATTTTCATACGTCCATACCTTCTCTTGCAATTATTTTTGTCGTGATAGGTAATTTATTGCCCGCCAATCTCAAAGACTCTTTCATTATTTCTAAAGAAACGCCTTGGATCTCAAACATTATTCTACCCGGCCGCACTACTGCTACCCAGTATTCAGGAGCCCCTTTACCTTTTCCCATACGAGTTTCAGCTGGTTTTTTGGTGATAGGTTTATCCGGAAATATCCTTATCCAGACTTTACCTTGACGTTTCATATGACGAGTCAGAGCCACACGAGCAGCTTCTATCTGACGACTTGAAATCCAGCCATCCTGAGTGGCCATCAATCCATAGTCTCCAAAACTGATTTCTGTTCCACGATAGGATAGACCTGTCCTGCGTCCTTTCATCACTTTTCTATGTCTTACTTTTTTTGGTGCTAACATCTAAAACTCCTTTTAATCAAAAATATCGCCCTTGTAAATCCACACCTTGATACCTATGATACCATATGTGGTCAGGGATTCGACATGAGCATAATCTATATCTGCTCTCAAAGTTTGCAGTGGAGTCCTACCCTGCTGGTAGCGTTCGGTCCTCGCCATTTCTGCTCCACCGAGCCTACCAGAGCATTGTACTTTGATACCCAAGGCACCCTCTTTCATTGTATTTCTGATAGCTGTTTTCATGGCTTTTCTAAAAGGGGTACGATTCTTTAACTGTCGGGCTATGTCCTCGCCTACCAATTGGGATGAAAGCCATGCTCGCTTTATCTCGTTGATATTGATAGCCACATATAACGGACTTTGCCTTTTTTTATTGATGAGTAAACCTATTTCATTTCTTAAAATTTCTATAGACTCACCTTTACGACCTATGACCAGACCGGGTTTTGCAGAATGTATATCGATATTGACTGAATTTGTCTTTCTCGCTATTGTGACTTTTGATACAAAAGCCTGATCCAATCTTGATTTAATATATTTTTTTATCTTTAAATCTTCGTGAAAATTTCGTACATATTCTGATTTAGTCGCAAACCATACAGAATCCTGGACTTTATTTACTCCGATACGAAAAACTATAGGATTTATTTTCTGACCCAAGCTACCTCCTACTTCTTGACCATCACACCGATTGTAATATGGCAATATCTTTTTCTGATGAGATCAGCAGAACCTTTTGCTCTAAAGATATATCTTTTATGCATCTGTGCATTATCTGCAAATGCTTTCTCGACTACCATGTTACTAGTGTCTTCTTTACCAGCTACTTGATTTGCGTTTGCGATAGCTGAGTTCAGAAGTTTTTTTATATCTTTTGCTACTTTTTTGTTTGAAAATTCTAGCACATTTTTTGCTTCGTTTACACCTTTGCCACGAATCATATCAAGAACAAGGCGAGCTTTTCGAGCCGAACCACGAAAATGACGCAAACTGGCTTTAGCTTCTAATAAATTTTCCATTGTCCATACTCCTTTTTTATCTACCTTTCTTTTTCTTTTCTTTGTGTCCTCTATATGTCCTAGTAGGAGCAAACTCACCAAGTTTATGACCAACCATATTTTCTGTGACAAAAACTGGAATAAACTTGTGACCATTGTGGACAGAGAAAGTGTGACCGATAAATTCTGGTATTATAGTAGATCTTCGAGACCACGTCTTGACTACACTTTTTCTGCTGTCTGTATTCAAAACAACTATTTTTTTCATCAAATGATCATCTACAAAGGGTCCTTTTCTTATTGAACGAGCCATCTTAATCTCCTATTTACCTTTTTTAGCTTTGATAATATATTTATCTGAATATTTTTTTGTTTTACGGGTTTTGCCACCTTTGGCTAGCTTTCCCCATGGAGACACAGGATGACGACCTCCAGAAGAGCGCCCCTCACCTCCACCCATGGGATGGTCTACTGGGTTCATTACTACACCACGCACCTTTGGTCTTCTACCTTTCCAACGGTTACGGCCTGCTTTGCCTAGCCATATCAGGTTGTGCTCACTATTGCTCACCTGACCGATAGTCGCAAAACATTCTTTACGAATCAGATGTATATCCCCAGAAGGCATTTTTACATGAACGTAGCCTCCGTCTTTTGCCGAAACATGTGCAAAGGTGCCCGCAGAGCGAGCCAGCTGCCCACCCTTGCCTTTTAGAAACTCTATGTTGTGGATCGTTGTTCCAAGAGGTATTTTTTCCAGTGGCATGGAATTTCCTATCATGATAGGTGCCTCTACACCTGAGATTACTGTGTTACCTACTTTTAATCCTTCAGGAGCTATGATATACCTTTTTTCTCCGTCTACATAGTGCAACAGTGCTATGCGAGCAGTTCTATTAGGATCATATTCTATAGTAGCTACTTTGGCAGGAATATTATACTTGTTTCTCTTGAAATCTATGATTCGATAAGCCCTCTTGTGTCCCCCTCCACGTCGTCTAGAGGTCACTCGACCCTGGTTATTACGACCAGCTGTCTTTTTTAAAGGAACTATCAAACTCTTTTCAGGAGTAGTCGAAGTGATTTCTTCAAATGTGTAGCCCGTGCGATATCGCATAGTAGATGTTACTGGTTTGTATTTTTTGATTCCCATCTTCCTTTTTTCTCCTTTAAATCTCAAAGTCAGCGATTGTTTGCCCTGATTTTAGAGTGACTATGGCTTTTTTCCAGTTTGGTCGAAACCCTTCGTTTGCTCTATTCCCACGAAGAAATCTCTGTGGCTTGCCCTTGTATCTCATGGTGTTGACACTGACAACATCTACTTCAAATATCTTTTCTATCGCTCTTTTTATCTCTATTTTGTTCGCATTCATACTGACTTGGAATGTGTATTCGTTGTACACATCTTTCATCATAGAGGTCTTTTCTGAAAAAATAGGGGCTATGATTATTTCTCTAGCATTTTTCATTTTTCAAAAACCTCCTCCGCTGTTTTCAGAGCATCATCTGTCAATATTAGATATTTACAATTCAGTATTTCGTACGCAAATAATCTGTCGGCTCTGTCCATATTTACGTCACTCAGGTTTGCAAATGACTTCACTACATTCAGGTTGCTATCATTTATTACTAGCAATTTTTTTCCTCTTTCGGGAAACATTTTATCGATCAGAATGCGAGCTTCTTTTGTCGAAGGTTTATCATAGTTTATATTTTCTATGATAAAAACACCCTCTATTTTAGCCTTTATTGATAGAGCTAGCTTCAAAGCTAGTCTTTTCTTTTGTTTTGGAATAGGCATACTCCAATCTTTTGGTTTGGGCGGAAACGCCAGACCTCCACCTTTTCTGATAGGAGTGCGTCTATTACCTACGCGGGCATTACCTGACCCTTTCTGTGCAAAAAGTTTCCTACTCGAACCTTTGACTTCCCCTCTGTTTTTTTTGCATACGGTTCCTTGTCTCTGGTTTGCACGATACATATTTATCACTTCATATAACAATGCATTCGGGTTTTTGCAGCTGACTGCAAATAAACTGTCGGGAAGCTGTACTGTCCCTATTTTTTCTCCCGAAGCAGAGAATTTTATTGCCTCTATCATTGATTTACTCCTACTTATTTACTCAGGTATACAATACTGTTTTTTGAGCCCGGAACTGCACCTTTAATCATGACAAGGTTTCTTTCTTTGTCTATACTGACGACTTTAAGGTTCTTCACTGTCACTCTATCACAGCCCATGTGCCCTGGCATTTTTTGCCCTTTGAATATACGGCTGGGCTGAGCACACTGACCGACTGATCCTGGTCCTCTAAAAGATTCATGAGTTCCATGACCGTGTATAAAGCCTGAAAATCCATGCCTTCTTACAACTCCTTGAAAACCTTTACCTTTTGAAATTCCGGTTACTTTTATCTTTTCATTTTTTTGAAAAATATTTACATCAAATACATCGCCAGTACTGACTTCATCGTTTTCAGAAATCCTAAATTCTTTCAAATGGCGGAAAAATTTTGAATTGTGCTTCTGAAAATGACCTACTTGAGGTTTTGCTGTTTTCTTTTCACTACTTTCTTCATAACCCAGCTGGATAGAAGAGTAACCATCAGTATCAATACCTTTTTTCTGAACGACAGTACAAGGTCCTGCCTGAACCAGAGTCACAGGTATCACTTTACCATTTTCATCAAAGATTTGAGACATACCTATTTTTTTACCGATAAGACCTATCATCTGATGCCCCCTATACTTTGATTTCTACATGGACGCCTGCTGGTAAATTTAATTTCTTTAGCGCTGCAGTAGTCTGTGGAGTAGGATTAACGATATCGATCACTCTCTTATGCACGAGCATATGAAACTGATCTTGAGCTTTTTTATTTACATGTGGTGATCGCAAAATCGTATATAAGGTTCTTTCTGTAGGTAACGGCACAGGACCTACGATTTTTGCACCTGTATTTTTAGTGTTTTTTACTATTTCAGCTACGGACTTGTCCAATAAACGAAAGTCGTATGCTTTTAGTCTGATTCGTATTCGGTTTGAGTATTCTATTTTACTCACGGGTTTTCCTCCATGTTTAAGCCATCAAAGGCACTCGTCATGTCTACGAGACATCCTTTTATCACGTTCGACAAAATGGTGTCCTTTTTATCATATATATAATGTATATACTTTGTAATCATCTCTACACAAATGTCGTAATGTTAATTTACGATCTCACCCACGACACCAGCACCGATGGTTTTTCCACCTTCACGTATAGCAAAGCGGAGTCCTTGCTCCATTGCTATAGGCTGAATGAGCTCGACTGATACTGTGATATTGTCGCCGGGCATAACCATTTCGATACCCTCTGGTAAATGCAATGATCCTGTTACATCGGTAGTTCTGAAATAAAACTGAGGTCTATAGCCTGTAAAGAAAGGTTTATGACGACCACCTTCGTTTTGGGTCAAAACATATGTCTCACCTTTAAATTTAGTATGTGGGGTGATTGATTTGGGTTTTGCTAGCACCATGCCTCGCTCGACATCAGTCTTACTAAAGCCACGTAACAAGAGACCAACATTGTCTCCAGCTTCGCAGGTGTCCATCAATTTACGAAACATTTCGATACCGGTGACTGTCGTTTCCTGAGTTTCACGGATACCAACCCTTTCTGCTTTATCATTGAGCTTGATTGTTCCACGCTCAAGACGACCAGTAGCTACCGTACCTCGACCAGGTATTGAAAAGACGTCCTCTACTGGCATCAGAAACGGTTTGTCTTTTTCCCTTTCAGGAGTCGGAATGTAGCTGTCTACTGTATCCATCAGTTCCTGTATATTTGCCTCGCCAGAAGGATCTTCGTTCAACGCTTTGAGAGCTGAGCCACGTACAAATGGAATATCGTCTCCAGGAAACTTGTACTTTGTTAATAAATCTCTCACTTCTAGCTCGACTAGGTCCAAAAGCTCTTCATCATCCACCATGTCGCATTTATTCAAAAATACTACCATAGCAGGAACACCTACCTGACGAGCAAGCAGTATGTGCTCTCGCGTCTGTGGCATAGGTCCATCAAATGCACTGACCACTAGGATAGCTCCGTCCATCTGTGCTGCTCCTGTGATCATGTTTTTTACATAGTCTGCGTGACCGGGACAGTCTACATGTGCATAGTGACGAGACTCCGTCTGATATTCCACATGTGCTGTCGCTATCGTGATGCCACGTTCTTTTTCCTCTGGTGCGTTATCGATAGAGTCGAATGAGCGAGCTTGTCCACCGCCTCGTTTCGACAAATAACTCGTAATAGCTGCTGTCAAGGTCGTCTTACCATGATCAACATGCCCAATAGTTCCCACATTGACATGTGGTTTATTTCTAACAAACTTTTCTTTTGCCATTATTACCTCCGAGGTATCTTACTTTATAATCTATTCTTGCGAACCTGTAAAAACAGGTATAACATGACAATGGAGCTCATAACCGAACTTGAATCGGTGACCTCTTCCTTACCAAGGAAGTGCTCTACCGGCTGAGCTATATGAGCATCTGTGCATATGTGTCTAAAAAAATGGAGCGGGAAACCGGGTTCGAACCGGCGACCCTCAGCTTGGAAGGCTGATGCTCTAGCCAACTGAGCTACTCCCGCATCACTTTTACTTCATAAAATATGGTGGTGAGGGGAGGATTCGAACCTCCGAAGTCTTCGACGAGAGATTTACAGTCTCTTCCCTTTGGCCGCTCGGGAACCTCACCAATTTAATATGGAGCCGATGAAGGGAATCGAACCCCCAACCTAGTGATTACAAATCACTTGCTCTACCATTGAGCTACATCGGCTAATATATCAAACAAAAAAAATCAATAGGCTTTTTTTGTCAAGTCTTTTTAATAATTCCTACTCTTTTTTCACACCAATAATCTTTTTCAGATAAACAATAATTGAAAACCATAAATTACAACCCACATTAAAATGTCAAGCATTTTATAAAAAATAATAAAAATAGATATATGAAATTATTGTAATATGCTGTGTTGTAATAAATTATAATTTGATTTTTTTTTGCCTATTCTGAGCTTATTTATTCTAAAAAAAACATGTTTTTAGCTTTGAACTCATATTACTCAAAAAAAAATACAAATTCTGTATATTTTTGCTTCTGCCCATAAATTGTAAAAAAAACTTGTAGCGGCGATCTGATTCCTCTCCTCAGAGGGATGGTTGCGAAGCAGACGGGTGGTGAGCTACGACAGTCAGCACCTCCGCCCCCGATCGATAAAGAGCACCCAATTTCAAATCGAGAAACCCGCACCCAATCTAGCATTCTGAGTCCTTCCCTGTACGGCCCCTGTACCGATCCCCAAAATAAGCAGGATAGATGCGGGAATCCCATGAGCAATCATCACTCGCACAGTCACCCTGCAGAATTAGGACCCCCGCCCCCGATCGATAAACGGCACAATCCCGTAGGAGCCCCCTCCGAAAAGTCGAAAAATAACCAATTTCTGTAGGGAACGCAATTTTTCGTTCCGCTATCGTATTAAAACCAAATATGTTACGGGGCATAAAATTGAGTCCCCTACATTAAATAGGGTTTTCGGAGTCCACTCCGTAGCGGCGATCGGATGGTCGAAGACAAATCATATTAATATCAATCATAAATTTTATTTGACAAGAAACTCTTGTTTATTTTGCTGGTTTCAAGTGTTTTATAAATTTTTTATAATGAGAGGTGTATTGTGTCTTTTAAAAATATACTAAAAAATCAGATATTCATCAGTATAGTGATTTCTTGTTTGGGGTTGTTTATGACCTTGAGCGTTTTTTATCGAGCAATAAATGATATTCAGCAAGAGATGCTTATTCAGTCGAGACTCATTTCCAAATCACTCGATGTAAACAAAATCAAAACTCTGTCTAAAACAAATATTGATCCTGAACATGATGAATATTTACTTTTACAAAAATATTTATATGATATTATTTCAATAAACAAGAGAGATAAGTATCTGACTGTGTATTATATGAACGAAAAAAATGAATTGAGCATTTTAATAATGGTGCAGAACAATGACATTCCAAAACTGGCACTTGTTATGCCGGGTACTCAATACCATACAACAACTCAGCAGATATTAAATGCTTTTCATACACGGCAGCCAGCTGTGTTCCGGCATGCAGATGAACGAGGAAAATTTTTGACATCTATCATTCCCATATTTGAGCCTGAAACAGGTGTTATGATAGCTTTTTTAGCTATGGATTATGATTTTTTAGAGTTCGTAAAGCTCATAGTCCAAAAGCTAATATACCCTATTGTGATGTTTGTATTGTTACATATCATATTTTTTATTGGATTTAACCTGCATGATTCCCGCAAAAAAGCTATAGAAAGCTCTCAAAGGATATTAAAACATAGAAAGGCAATCACATATTTTACTGTGAGTAATGATTTTGAGACATATGGATTTATCAAGACGCTTGATATATTGAGCGAACTGATGTCAGAAACGTTACACGTAGACAGGGCTAGTATCTGGTCAATTTCAGAAGACAAGCAAAACTTCATTTGTGAATCCATGTATTTATTTGACGAAAAAAAGCATGTTCGTGGCAGTGTCATTCAAACCGAAAAATTTCCACAGCTGTTTTCTGAGCTCAAAAACAAAAGGATGATGTCAATACCTAATGTTCCAAAAAACAAATTATTTAATGATTTTTACAACAGCTACCTTCAGCTAGGTACGGGATTTAAGTCAGTAATATTTTCTGTATTCAAGCAAGATGGAGAAATAATAGGTCTCACAGTATTAGCAAATCATACTCAATATCATGATTGGCAAACAGACGAAGAAGATTTTGTAGACACAATTTCAGCACTGATTAGTCAAACATATCATCGTGAAAAAAAGGAAAAAGTAGAAAAAGAATTAATAGAAACAAATCGAAGGTTTGTCAATACTATGGAAAACATAGTCGATGGTTTTATGTATCTAGACGAAAATTTCACTTGTCAGCTGATAAATGAACAAGCATATGGTGTTTTAAACATGGATCATGGGGTTCTTACAAATAAAGACATTTGGGACATTTTGCCATCTTATATTTCGTATTTTTTAAAAGATATTATTACTAGCTCAAAGAAAAATGGAAAAGCATTAGTCAGGATCGAGCGTATAAACGAGCTCAATAAATGGATCGAATTTAAAATCTATCCATCAAATAATGATATTTTCATTTTTTTAAACGATGTCACAAAGTCAAAAAAAACAGAACAGGCTTTTATAAACAATCACAGGCTATCTGTAATAGGTGAAATAGCCTATTCTTTTGCACATGATTTTAATAATTTCTTACAAGTGATAATGACAAATATACAAATATTAGAATATAAATTGGACCAAGACAACAGCGTAAAAAACTATATCGACACTATCTATCAAACGACAAATGATGCAGCTATTAGGATTCAGCTTTTACAAACTTTTGCAGGTTCTAGCAACAAAAGTATTGAATATGAAAGGGTCAATCTAAACAAGATTACTAGGGAAGCCGTCCTACAGACAATGGCTATTTGGAAGACAGAGGCAGAAAGCAAAGGGAAAAATATAAAGATCAAAGAGGATTACAACGATATTCCAGAAATTTTTGGAAACGACATCGAGCTGAGAACGGCAATATACAATATCATCAAAAATTCTGTGGAATCTATCACAAAAGATGGAATGATCAATCTCGCAACTAGAGCCTCGAATGAAGGAGTTTATTTGCAAGTAAAGGACACTGGATGTGGTATCAAAGAAGAAAATTTTACAAAAGTATTTGAGCCTTTTTATACCACAAAAAGCTTGGATATAGGAAAAGGATTGGGTTTATGTTTTGTGCATAACGCAGTAACTGAGCATAAAGGTAAAGTATGCATACTAGATTCTACAGAAAAAGGGACTATTTTGGAAATATTTTTGCCCTACAAGGATTATATCGGGAAAAAGGATGATGAAGAAATAAAGGTGTCAAAGCGACAAAAACCTGTGATTATGTGGGTCGATGATGATAGTTTGATCAGAGATACAGCTGTAGAGTTAATGAAAATCATAGGGTATGATGCCATCATTGCAGAAAGTGGCGATGAAGCCCTCGAAATAATAAAAAACACAAAGATTGACATCCTTTTATCTGACGTAGGCATGCCGAAAATGAATGGATGGCAACTGGTGGAAAAAATAAATCAGGGTTGTAGAAATGGCATGAAGATAGCTTTTATTACAGGCTGGGGTGATCAAATTACAGAAGCTCAAAGGAAACAGGCAAACATAGATTTTGTTCTGACAAAACCCGTTAAAACTAAACAACTAAAAAAATTGATAGAAGATCTGTGGAATTAAGGTATTGGCTCTTAATATTTCTATTTTTTGATGCTTTTTACATATGAAATAGCTTTTCTAAAGTACAAAGAGGATACAATCACTAAATAGCAAAAGATGGATGTATAGCTTTCTACAAGTCCACTAAAAAAAATTATAAAAACAAACAAGAAAACAAAAGCAGTTATTAAAATATTTATGTTTTTTGAAAAGAGTACTAGCTTTTTCTTTTTCACTACAAAAATTAATATGAATAACGCAACAAAGCTGGCAAAAACATTTGCTATCGCGACACCAACAATCCCTTTAAAAGAGATCAAGATGTAGCAAAGAAAAAGCAAACATAGACATTCTATACATATGAATACAAAATTATAAATTGGTTTTTTAATCACAGTAAACTGGGTAAATAAAATATATCTTAAAAGACTAGTAAATGGTACGATCAATAAAAAAGGAAAAACTTCTATACCTAATAAATAATCACCAGAAAAGAATGTATAAAAAATAAAATCTTTAAACACAAACAATATTAAATAACAAACAGTTGTGAACACAAACATTAGTTCCCAGAGTGTTCCCATCACTTTAGGATAATCATGGTCTTGCATACTGGAAAAAATAAAATGATTTAGTCCACCCATCAAGACATTTGTGAAAATATATCCAATTCTGGCTATTTTTAAACCAAAGGAATAGATGCCGAGCTCAGATAAATCTAAAAATTTAGAAATCATGATCGTAGAAATGCCAGAATATATCCAATACATGATGCTCGCTGGGAGTAGTGAAATTCCGAGAGTCAACATTTTTTTGGCGATGACTCTATCAAATCGACCAAAAAGAAAAAAATCTTTATTTTTTTTCCAAAAATAAATTATCAATAATATCGTGGTAAATATCGAAGTATATATGATGCTATAATATGTAAATCCCAAATAAATAAATAACAACAGGACAAGATAGTAACCTATCGAACCTAACAGTTTTGAAAAAACAAAGGTCAGCCTCTGGTTCTGTAGTTTAGTCGGGCATTCGATGATATAGCTGTTTGAAGTCAAAAAAACTGCAATCCCTGAGAAGATTACGACATTACGGTAAAGAGCATCATTAAAAAATAATTCACTAAAAAATCTGCTGAAAATAATCAGTATTAAACTAAAAACAATAGAATTTAGAAACACTATTTTTTGAGCAGTCGTAGTCACATTATACCGAAATCGGCTATCGGAAATGTCGACATCACCTTTTTTATCATCAAAATATTCTCTAAAAATGACAGTGTTTATGTTTAGGACTACGAATGTAATCCCCAGCCCTAGTACGATGGTGAACATGTTATAAACACCAAAAGCTGCCGTGTCAGGCATCAATCTAGTTATTATCGGCAGGCATAAAAAAGGGATGATTTTACTAATAAATTCAGCAAAACCATACACAAAAAAGTTTTTTATTAATTCGTTAGCTCTTTTCATAAATCATTATTTTATGACTTTCATTAAATAGTCAGAATAGCTCGATTTACCATAAAATAATAAAAAATCTTTTAGGCTTTCCTTTGTGATGTATTTCTTTTGAAAAGCGATTTCTTCAATACATGATATTTTCAAGCCTTGTCTTTTTTCGATGGTTTCTATAAAAATTGATGCTTCTAATAAACTAGAATGCGTGCCCGTATCTAGCCATGCAAAACCTCTCCCGAGTTCTGAAAGCCTCAGTCTATTTCGAGCCAGATACTCTAGATTTACTGATGTGATCTCCAGCTCTCCTCTTTCAGAAGGTTTAATACTTTTGGCGGTTTTTAAGACATCATTTGGGTAGAAATACAACCCGACCACTGCAAGATTGCTTTTGGGGTGTTTGGGTTTTTCTTCGATTGAAATTACTTTTTTACATTCGGATAAAGATGATGTGTGCACTTCTGCTACGCCATATCTTTCAGGATCATTTACAGGATAGCCAAATATATAGGCATTTTGAGACTGTTTACAATCAATAGCGATGTTTTCCAATATCATGCTGAGGCCTGCTCCATAAAAAATATTATCACCCAAGATTAAACACACTTCATCATCTCCTATAAAGTCATCGCCTATGATAAAAGCTTGGGCTATGCCATCTGGACTAGCCTGTTCTTTGTATTGGATATTTATTCCCCACAGAGAGCCGTTGCCAAAAAATCTTTCAAAATGTGGCAGATCATGAGGAGTCGAGATTATCAATATATCTCGAATCCCTGCCAACATCAAAACAGACAGTGGGTAATAAATCATCGGTTTGTCATAGATTGGTAGCAGTTGCTTGCTAATAATTTTCGTAGTTGGGTAAAGCCGTGTACCTGTGCCACCGGCCAATATAATACCTTTCATCTAATAGCCTCCTATAAACTCATAAGGTGTGATTCTTTGATAATCTACTGTTAAAAAATAATAATGATAACAAAAAGATAATATAAAAATTGATAAAAAACTCAGAGAGTAAAAATATTTGTTTTTTATTCTGCTGAGGCAGTTTGGTAAAAAAATGATGGTATAAATAGTAAAATACCATGCGAGCCTCGCAAATATAGCATAGCCGTTTAATGCGAGTAAATTTAGTAAAAAAGCAATGCTCATATACAAAAATTCCAGCAGAAATCTTTTTTCTATTTTATAACACACAAGGTTTATGTAGCCAAACAAAAGAATAATTCCATAAACAAAGACATACCGTAGTCCAGTAGAAGAATCAAAAAATACCGAGTCTAAATAGCCCAAATATCTAGGCATATATTGTAATACAAAATTTACAAATGGATTGATAAATATAAAAATAAAGTACAAGATTACTAAAAACACTAAAAAAAACATTCTTTGTTTAGCCAGCATATAAACAAAGTACAGTGGCAACATAATATAAGCTGTAGTATGAAATTGAGCAGCTAGTAATACGCCGAGTACATATTTGATTGCTTCTCTTTTTAAAATATATTTATAGCAAAAAAAGCAAATTGCGACAGCGATACATTGCCTCATGACATTAAAGCTATAATAATACAGATACATTGCCACAAATAGATAAACGCTCAAAAAGATATTGGAGGAATACTCTTTTATGCTCTTAAACACCAAAAAGACTATTATTGACGATGTGATGAACAACAGCCAGTTGAAATGGAGGTTAAAATAATTTAGGACTGTCATGATAGCTATATATCCATATTCTATTCTGGTATATCGAACTGCTTTGAAAGTTTTAAAAAAATCATACTCCGCAGCATATACAATAGTATCTGTACCTACTGAAATGCTCCGCAACCCACCTAGTAAAACTAGCTGAAGTCCCACTATGAAAAGAAAATATTTTTCTTTTACCTCATTTTTTTTATACGAAAATATAATATGCCAAAAAATTATTAATAAAAGATTGAGTAAATATATTTCCATGATTTATATACCTTGTTTGTGCAGTAGTATAAATTTTTGTTTAAACAAAAAAGATGAGTTCTGAGTTTGTTGTATTTTGTATAGGCTTTATTTTTTAAAAAGTTTTTATCAAACAGGTTATTAAATTTTTTTTTGTGATAATGTTTTTTAAACATGAAAGTATTTAAAAAACTATTTACCAACGAATTCATCAATAAACCTTTTAATTCGCTGTCTGCAACTTTTGAAAAAAGTATTTCTAGCTCCTTACATATGCTCAATGCGTCCTCTACAAACTGTGTTTTATCGTTGTTCTGAGTGATAGAATCTTTTCTACAAATATTGTTATAAAAAGCAAAATTTATAGTTATGATATTTTTTGCCTTCAAAAAGACTCTAGGTACCCAATCAAAGTCTTCTGCTAAAAAACCTTCTTTGAAAAACAGGTTATTTGTCAATAAAAAAACTCTATTATAAACATTTCTGACACCATTGTAATATGATTTGTTTATTAGTTGCTTTTTTAGATATTCTTCTCCTGAAACTGGGTGATTATAAATATATATAGGATTTAGTACTGTCAGATTGTCGATAAGCCTTTTGTATGGAGTTGCTATTAAGTCAAAACTATTTTCTTTTACGTCTTTTATGCTATTGTACATTATTTCACAGGTTTTTTGCTCTATGAAATCATCAGAATCTACGAAAATAATGTATTGTCCTTTTGCTGTTTTAAGTCCATCGTTCCTTGCCTCTGATAGACCTTTGTTATTTTTGTTTATGACAACAGTTCGTGTGTCCTTTTTTGCAAAATCATGACAGATGTCTAAACTTTTATCAGTCGACCCATCGTTTACTAAAATTATTTCTATGTCGCGAAAAGTTTGATTAACTATACTGAATAGGCATCTTTTTAAAAATGATTCAGAATTAAATATAGGAACTACTATTGAGAATAGGGGAGATGTCATCATGGGTAAAAAGGTATATTATAAAAAAAAGGCGGAGTTTATCCGCCTTTTACATTATGTTCTTGATTACCATCTGAGATGAGCAAAAGCCTTGTTTGCTTCTGCCATTTTGTGCGTATCTTCTCTCTTTTTTATAGTAGTACCTTCTTTTTTGTAGGCAGCCAAAAGCTCGCCTGCGAGGCACTCTCTCATGCTTTTTTCCGAACGATTTCTCGATACACTGATTATCCATCTAAAAGCAATAGCTATTCCTGCTTTTTCAGTCACTTCCGTAGGAATTTGATAGTTTGACCCACCCACACGTCTGGAAACTACTTTTACGAGAGGTCTAGCATTGTTTATAGATTCGTTAAAGACATCGATAGGATCTTTTTTGGTTTTTTCTCCTAGTATTTCTAAAGAACCATAGACAATTTTTTCTGCTATTGATTTTTTGCCTCTTTTCATTACACAGTTTATAAATTTACTGAGCAATACAGATTTGTATTTAGGGTCTGGTAATATTTCTCTTTGAATGGCTTTTCTTTTTCTTGGCATTTGAAATCTCCCTTATTTAGCTTTTGCAGCCTTTGGTCTTTTAGAGCCGTATTTTGAACGACTTCTTTTTCTTTTGTCAACACCAGAGCAGTCGAGAGCACCTCGTACTATGTGATAACGTACACCGGGTAGATCTTTTACTCTACCACCGCGTACGAGAACTATTGAGTGCTCTTGCAAATTGTGTCCTTCGCCTGGTATATAGGCAGTCACTTCGATTCCGTTTGTAAGACGAACCCTGGCTATTTTACGTAGAGCAGAATTTGGCTTTTTGGGTGATGAAGTGTAAACTCTAGTACAAACACCTCTTCTTTGTGGGCAGCCCTGTAGAGCTCTGTTTGTCTTCTTATCGGCAAGAGTTTTACGACCCTTGCGGACTAATTGATTAATAGTTGGCATTAAAATAATCCTCCTTGTTGTTTTGAGAGAGTAAAGTATTTCTCTCTTGTCACAAATTAATAGTCCATCATCGATTCGAGATCTTTATCATGAGTAGCTTCTGCTGTTTGATGTGCGAGCGCCTCTGTGACTTCTTTTAATGTTTTACCTTTTTTGATCTCTTTTTCTACCATATCTACATAATATCGGGTCCCTGTACCCACTGGTATTCTATGGCCTAGGATGATGCTTTCTTTCAAGCCTTCTAGATAGTCTATTTTACCTTCTATAGCGGCTTCTGTCAACACTTTTGTTGTCTCTTGGAAGGATGCGGCAGAAAGCCAGCTTTCTGTCATGAGCGATGATTTTGTGATACCTAAAAGCATCTGCTCAAATATGGCTCCTTCTCCTTTTATGACATTACCTTCACGGTCTTTTAATTCTTCTGTTTCTACACGTTTATTTTCGGCTAAAACCAGATCTTTTTCCACGATTTCGCCTTCTAAAAATTTTGTGTGTCCGGGGTTTAAGATGCGCACCTTTTTAAACATTTGTCTGATGATGACGGAAATGTGTTTATCGTCTATTTTGATACCCTGCTTTCTGTAGACTTCTTGGATCTCATTTAGTATCAATATCTGAGCAGCTTTTATACCCTTTGCTGTCAATATATCATGTGGGTCCAATGAGCCATCAGACAGTGCATCACCAGATTCGATAATATCGTTTTGGTGTACTATAATTCTTTTTCCGGGTGGTATTGTGTATTTCTCTTCTTCACCTGTTTCTGATTTTACATAAATGAGGCGCCCTAGTTTTGTCAATTCACCGATGGTTACTCGACCAGCAATAAAGCTCACTATGGCTTTGTCCTTTGGAGTGCGTGCTTCAAACAAATCTTGTACTCTAGGCAAGCCACCTGTAATGTCACCTTGTTTTGCAGTAGCACGCGATGATTTACCCAAGATGTCTCCAGGGTAAACATAAGTTCCGTTTTCGATTTCTATGGTCATACCGGCTTGTAAGGGAACTCTTTCCTCTTTTTTATTTTTAGGGTTTACGATGATAAACTGAGGTTGTTTTGAGCGGTCTTTGGGATCTATGATGGTGATTTCTCTACGTCCTGTGATGTCACTATACTCTTCTTTAAAGTTTATGTCTTTGATGAAATTGTCATAATTTAGTTTCCCTTCACTCACAGCGATGGTCGGATTGTTGTAGCTATCCCACGCAAACAGTTTGGTACCTTTATTTATTTTAATATTTTCTCGTACAAAAATGGTTGCTGCATATTCGACCTTGTAATCTCCTAAAACTACAGAATGATCATTTTCATCCACTACATGTATTCTACCTATGTGTGAAACAGAAAAATACTCATTTTTTTGATTGACGACATAGTTTATCTTTATAAATTTCACGATGCCATCATAGTCTGAGGTGACTTCTGCTTTTTCGATGTCGGTACTAGCTACACCACCTATGTGAAACGTTCTGAGAGTGAGCTGTGTACCCGGCTCGCCGATACTTTGAGCAGCTATGATACCTACAGGATCACCATAAGTCACGAGCTTGTTGTTTCCTAGATTTTTACCATAGCATATTTGACAGATGCCTTTTTTCGATTCACATGTCAGAACAGAGCGTATTTTGACTGAGTGGATTCCATGATCTTGGATCAGTTTTGCATTTTCTTCGGTAATATATTCGTTTGCATGGACTATTACATTTTCAGTGATAGGGTCTATTATATCATCTGCTGCAAAGCGACCATTTAATCTGTCTTTCAAGGTTTGAATAGTTTCTATACCTTCTTTTAATGCAGAAACTTCCATGCTTTCTATAGTTCCACAATCCATCTCTGACACTATGCAGTTTTGAGCCACGTCCACGAGACGACGAGTCAAGTAGCCTGCTTCAGCTGTTTTCAAAGCGGTATCTGCCAGACCCTTTCTGGCTCCGTGTGTTGAGATGAAATATTCTAGGACTGTCAGACCTTCTCTAAAGTTTGATTTGATAGGGGTTTCGATGACTTCTGCTTCTCCTATACCTGTGCTTTTTGCAGGTTTTGCCATCAAGCCTCGCATGCCTCCGAGCTGTTTTATCTGGTCTTTACCACCACGTGCTCCCGAGAGGTACATCATGTATATAGAGTTAAACCCTTTTCTATCTTGGGAAAGCTCTTCCATCAACGCATCTGAAACGGTTTCTGTAGCTGATTTCCATTTATCTATTATTTTACTCGATCTTTCTTTTGCTGTGATACCACCATTATAAAATGTTCCAAATATTTCAGCCACTTCATTTTCTGTATTTGAGACGATTTCCCTCTTATTTATAGGAACTACAATGTCAGAGAAACTAAAGGTCACACCAGCTCTAGTAGCATATTTAAATCCTAGCTCTTTCATTTCATCTAGGAATATAGCTGTTCTAGCCTGTCCTACCGTGTTGTATGAGAGCATAGCTATGTCATTCAGCTTTCCTTTATCAAAAGTAAAGTTTTGAAATGCGATAGGAGATGGTATGATAGAATTAAATATCACACGACCTACAGTGGTCAAGATGTTTTGCCCTTCATGCTTGAGAACAATCCACGAATGTAGATTTAATCTGTCATTTTGCAATTCTCTGCCTTTTTGCATGCGGAAATTTTCTTCATATTCATAAGCCATAATCACTTCGTTGAAACTACTAAATCTACGAAGGCATTTTTCTTCTGGCTGAGCAGTATTTTCTGTGGTAGTCAGGTAAAAACTTCCCAGTACGATATCTTGCGATGCGGCCATAGCTAGCTTGCCGTTTGCTGGTAGCAAAAGGTTTCTAGCTGCCAGCATGAGAGTTCGGGCTTCTAGCTGAGCTTCCTGTGATAATGGTACATAGACAGCCATCTGGTCTCCGTCAAAGTCAGCATTAAAAGGAGTACACACCATGGGGTGTAACTCTATAGCTTTGTTTTCTGTGAGAACGGGCATAAATCCTTGTATACCCAGCTTGTGTAGCGTAGGAGCTCTGTTTAACAACACAGGATAATCAGCGATGACTTCTTCTAATACCTTCCAGATTTGTGGCTGTTTTTTTTCTACCAGCTTTTTAGCAGACCTGTTTTTATCAGTTTCACCCAATTTTTCGAGTCTTTCGATGATAAATGGTTTAAACAATTCAAGAGCCATTTCTTTTGGGAGTCCACATTGATGTATTTTCAAGTGTGGTCCTACTACTATCACAGAACGACCAGAATAGTCTACACGTTTCCCCAGCAAGTTTTGGCGGAATCGTCCTTGTTTACCTTTTAATTGATCAGTGAGAGATTTTAGCGCACGACTGCCCCTACCCTTTACAGGTCTGGATTTCCTAGAGTTGTCTATCAGTGCATCGACGGCTTCTTGCATCATCCTTTTTTCATTTCTCAGGATGACTTCTGGTGCATGTATTTCGATCAGTTGTTTGAGTCTGTTGTTACGAGTCACTACTCTCCTGTACAAATCGTTAAAGTCAGCTGTAGCAAATCTACCGCCTTCAAGAGCTACGAGAGGTCTCAGAGTAGGTGGTAGTACGGGTAACACTTCTAGTATCATCCATTCAGGTCTATTGTTTGATTTGAGAAAAGCATCAGCAATCTTCAGCTTTTTTATATATTTTTGCTTTTTGATGGATGAAGGCTCTGAAATGATATTTGTTTTGAGGTCATCCACCATAGTTTCCAGATCTATTTCTTCGAGCAAGGTACGGATAGCTTCCGCACCCATTTTTGCTTTAAAATTTGGTCCAAAAGTATCTTTCTTTTCATAATACTCATCGGTATCTATCAAATCGTATTTATTATAAGGGCAGTTTACTTCGCCCGGATCTATGACTATATAAGACTCATAGTACAATACTCTCTCAAGTTTTGAAATCGTCAGGTCCAATAGCACCCCTATTTTTGAAGGTCCGCTTTTCACAAACCAGATGTGAGCTATAGGTACGGCAAGCTCTATGTGCCCCAGTCTGCTCCTACGAACGCGAGATGATGTCACCTCGACACCGCATCGATCGCAGACGATGTTTTGAGCAGAACGTTTTTTATATTTTCCGCAGCTACACTCAAAATCTTTTTCAGGACCAAATATTTTTTCACAAAACAAGCCATCTTTTTCTGGTTTCAAAGTTCGATAATTCAAGGTTTCAGGTTTTGTCACCTCGCCATTTGACCATGTTCTAATCTTGTCTGGTGAGGCTACACGGATAGCTACCGCATCGTATTCTTGGCTAGTCTTTTCTTTTTTTTGTAAATAATTCACTTTACCTCCTGGGTAATATGATTCGCTTTTATTGTTTGCCATTGTTAGTTATGAAGCGCATCGAGGTCTTTATCGGTCAAAAAGTCTATATCAAAACATAGTGATTTCAGCTCACTGATCAACACGTTAAATGATTCTGGTGTTCCCGGTTTTGGCACATTGTGTCCTGTCGTGATGGCTTTGTACGCATTTGTTCTGCCATCGACGTCGTCTGATTTAATGGTGAGCATTTCTTCGAGCAGACCAGCTGCTCCATAGGCTTCTAGTGCCCAAACTTCCATTTCGCCTAGCCTTTGCCCTCCATGCTGAGCTTTACCGCCGAGAGGCTGCTGAGTGATGAGTGAATATGGACCAGTAGAGCGGGCGTGCATTTTGTCTGCTACGAGGTGGTTGAGTTTTAGCATATAGATGACCCCTACGGTGACGCGTTCTCTAAAAGGTTCGCCTGTTTTACCATCATAGAGCATTTGTTTTCCATCTTCTGGAAGACCAGCTTTTCGCAGTTCTGCAGCGATTTCTTCTGGCTCAGCACCATCAAAAACAGGGGTTTCCACTATATAACCTAGACTTTTTGCTGCCATACCTAGATGGGTTTCCATGATCTGCCCGATATTCATACGAGATGGAACTCCGAGCGGGTTTAATATGATATCCACTGGTGTACCGTCGCTCATAAATGGCATATCTTCGATGGGGCATATTTTTGAGATGACACCTTTGTTGCCATGTCTACCTGCCATTTTATCACCCACCTGAACTTTTCGTTTTTTAGCAATATAAACTTTTACCATTTTTATGACGCCATATTGTAATTCATCACCATGTTTGAGTCTTTCTTTTTTCTTTTTATGTGAGTTTTCTGTCTCTTCGTATGCATTTTTTACTTTTTGGACGACATCATAGTAGATAGCCTTGTTCTTTTCTGAATTTTCCAGCATCTCTACATCTAGATTTAGTCTTTTGAAATTTATTTTTTTTATGTCTTCGTCTGTAATCTTTTTTCCCGGAGGGATAAAATAGACTCCTTTATCGTCTACTATATTTTGAGCTATCTCATTTTCGATGATTGCTGACAGCTTTTTCTTTAGAAAATCATCTATTCTACGGACATTGTCATCTCTTTCTCTTTTTATTCTATTGATATCTTCTTTTCTTTCTTCTTCGTAGTCGACATTGTCTTCAAAGCGTGAAAATACTTTGACATCGATCACTACACCTTCCATACCGGGTTTTGCTTTTAGTGATGTATTTGTAAAATCTCCTGCTCTATCGCCAAACAAAGCTCGCATCAGGGTTTCTTCGGGTGAGGGGTCTATGTCCACAGATTTTGGTGTGACCTTTCCTACGATGATGTCACCCGGTCGAATAGCAGAACCCACCCTGATGATACCAGTCTTGTCTAGGTTTCTAGCGGCTTGGACAGGGACATTTGGTATATCATACGCCAGCTCTTCTTTACCGCTTTTCGTGTTTCTCACCATCACTTCCTGGACTTCTATATATATAGAGGTCAGGATGTCTTCACGAGCCACATTTTCATTTAATATGATAGCGTCTTCATAATTGTAGCCAAACCAAGGCATAAAAGCCACGATCAGGTTCCTTCCCAGAGCCAAACGATCAAAGTCGATACAAGGACCATCGCTGATCTGTTGCCCTTGTGATACGTTATCTCCTATTTTTACTATAGGTTTTTGATTTATACAAGTATCCTGATTTGATCTGAGAAACTTTTGTAAATAGATACGGTTGCTAGAATTGAGGTCGATATTTACTTCTGACACATTTTTGGGTCTGATATCTATATACGCTGAGGTTACATTTTCTATGACACCATCGTATGGTGCCACAGCACATGTGCCTGAATCTCTAGCTACTATTTTTTCCAGTCCAGTACCAACTATGGGAGCTTCTGGATATAGTAGGGGTACAGATTGGCGCTGCATATTCGAGCCCATGAGTGCCCTGTTTGCATCATCATGTTCGAGGAAAGGTATCAGAGCTGCTGAAACAGAAACTATTTGCTGAGGTGCCACATCCATATATTGCACATCTATAGGTCTCGCCTGGACATACTCGTCTTTTTCTCTAGCAAAGATGAGCTCATCAGCTAGGTATCTGTTTTCATCTATATTTGCATTTGCCTGAGCTATCGTGTATTCGTCCTCTTCGAGAGGATCGAGGTAGACAACCTCACTGGTGACTTTACCGTTGTCTATCTTTATGTATGGAGTTTCAAGGAATCCATATTTATTTAGTTTTGAAAAAAGTGCAGGAGATACGATGAGTCCTATATTTGGTCCTTCTGGAGTCTCGATAGGACATATTCTACCGTAGTGAGAATAATGCACGTCTCGCACTTCAAATCCAGCTCTGTCTCTAGCGAGTCCACCGGGACCTAGAGCAGACAGAGCTCGTTTATGTTTTATCGCAGCCAGAGGATTTGTTTGCTCCATAAACTGTGACAATTGTCCAGTCAAAAAGAAAGAGTTTACCACACTGGTCAGTGCATTGGGATTTATGATTTCATGTACGGTGACCTCGTCAGAATTTGCTACGGAAAGCCTTTCTGTAGCTGTCCTAGCTACTCTAGCCAGACCGAGATGGTACTGTTCTTCCATGAGCTCACCTATTGTTCTGATACGGCGGTTTGAAAGGTGATCGATGTCATCTATTTCGGTATCATCTTTAAAAACGTCGATCAGTTTCAAGACAACAGCTACGATATCTGTATTTGTCAAAACAAGCTGGTTCCCAGGTACATCGATACCGAGTCTCTTGTTTACCTTGTATCGACCTACTTCGCCTAGGGAATATCTCTTTTCATCAAAAAATATTTTGTCTAAAAAAATCAAAGCGTTTTCGGCTACGACATCTTCATTTGGTTTTATTTGATTGTAAATCTTTATCGAAGCTTCGTTTTGATTTTTTGAAGCATCCTTTGCGATTGTGTTTTCGATCAATTTTCTGTTTTGTTCACTTTCCAGAGAGATTACATTTATTTCACTTATTTTTTCACTGATGAGGATTGATCTGAGGTCATCGGTTATCATTGTATTTGCATCTGCCAGCATGTATTCGTTGGTCGAGTCATAGACTGCTTCGGCTAGATACCTATCTTTTGATTCTTCGACAAAGATTTTTTCGGTTTTATAAAATAGCTTGCGAATATCTTCATCTGTAGAAATTCCCACATACCTTAAAAATGTCGTAACGGGTAGCTTTCTTCTGTTATCTATATATATATACATGACATCATGGGTGTCTATCACAAACTCAAGCCACGATCCTTTCTGTGGGATGATTTTTGCCGAATACGATGGTTTGCTACCAGTGGTAGCTTCTTCTTCGGTCAAAAATACACCGGGTGAACGGTGAACCTGACTGATGATGACCCTTTCAGCTCCGTTTATAATAAAAGTACCCTGACTGGTGATCAGTGGAATATCTCCCAGATAAACGTCCTGTTCTACTATAGATTTTACTCTTTCTTCTTGGGCAGTTTTTAGCGCTTCTTCGTCATATATGACTAGTCTCATCTTTGCTCTGATAGGAGCACTAAAAGTCAAATTTCTTTCTACGCATTCCTCGGTATCATACTTTTCTTTCAATATAACATATTCGATAAACTCAAGCCGATAGTATCCTTTGTTGTCGCGGACAGGGAAAATAGTATTAAAAACGTACTGTAGACCTCTGTCTTTTCGTTCATGGGGATGGATTTCTCTTTGCAAAAAATGATCATATGAGTCGATTTGAGCTTTGATGAGGTTTGGAACCTCCATTTTAGGTATTCCTAATTCCTCAAACTTTTTTGTTATTTTGGAAAAACTTTTGACTATTTCCAAAAGTCAACTCCTTTTTTTTTATTCAACATTAACACGTTCTGCACAAATGAAAGAATCAAAAAAATTCTCTGTCGTTTAAAAACAGCGATAGATTCATACTTTTCAAAAAACAGGATATTCTCTATACAAAAAGGTAAAATAGAAGATACCTCTGCATTTAAAAGAGCTACATTTATGCGTTTATACAAGAAACGTTCAACCAATAGGGCAGACGATGAAGTCTGCCCATAAAAGCGATATAGTACGAAATTGATTTTATCAATTCTTTTTTACTTGATTTCTACAGAAGCACCGACTTCTTCGAGTTTTAGTTTTGCTGCTTCAGCTACAGGTTTTTCTACATTTTCGAGAACTACTTTTGGCGCACCATCTACTAGTTCTTTTGCTTCTTTCAAGCCGAGATTTGTCAGCTCACGCACGACTTTGATCACGTTGATTTTCTTTTCCCCGGCCGCTGCAAGTACGAGGTTAAATTCCGTCTTTTCTTCGACTACAGGGGCTGCTGATGCTGCACCTACGGCTACAGCTACCGGAGCAGCTGCGGATACGCCAAATATTTCTTCTAATTCTTTCACAAGTTCTGAAAGCTCGAGAACTGTCATTCCTTTTAATATTTCAATAATTTGTTGTTTTTTATCAGACATTTTTCCTCCAAATTGATTAATTTTGTTCAGCTTTTTGTTTTGCTATTGCATCTATTGCAAGTGCAAATTTTCGGATTACACCGCTTAATACACCAACAAAACCTGATATTGGTGCGTTAAATCCATATAGAACCTTTGACATCAGTTCTGCTTTACTAGGCAATTCTGCCAGTCGGTTTAGGTCATTGGCATGAAATACTGTGCCATTTACCAAGCCTGCTTTGAATCCACACAGCTCTTTTTTTTCGAGCTCGGTTTCAATAAATTTTTTCATTACTCGAGCCGGGGATACTTCATCTTTTTTTGAAACTGCTATAGCCGTAGGCCCTTTTAAATAATCGTCCAAGTCGCTGATATTCAGCTGATTTAGAGCTATTTTTATCCATGTGTTTTTTGATATGAAATAATCAACGCTTTCGTTTCTGAAATTGTTACGAAGCTTGTTGACTTCTTCTACTGTTATTCCTTTGTAATCCACTAGTACAATCGCGCGTGCACCATCAAGTCTATCCTTGATGTTTTCTACATTTTTTACTTTATACTCTTTTATACTGGCCATAGTCTAACACCTCTACTTTTTTGCTTCCAATGAAACAGAGTTTACATTGAGCTTTACGCTTGGATTCATAGTTGTCGTCAAAGAGATCGATCTCATATAGTTGCCTTTTGCTGTGGCGGGACGGTCTTTTATTATCGCTGAAACTACTGTCAAAATGTTTTCTTTCAACATGTTGTTTTCAAAGCTCAGCTTGCCAGTTGGAATGTGAAGATTGCCAAATTTATCGACACGATACGCAACCTTTCCTGACTTTACCTCGCTCACAGCTTTTCCGACATCCATCGTCACTGTGCCAACCTTTGGGTTTGGCATCAGGTTCCTAGGACCAAGTATTCTCCCGAGTTTACCTATTTTTCCCATCAAATTTGGTGTAGCTATGACTACATCGAAATCAAACCAACCTCCAGAAATTTTCTCTATCAGGTCGTCCACTCCGATAAAATCTGCACCCGCATTTTTTGCTTCATCGGCTTTGTCGCCTTCTGCAAATACTAAAACACGAACATCTTTACCTGTTCCGTTTGGTAAAACTACCGAATTGCGTATCTGCTGATCTGCTTTGCGCGGATCTACTCCCAGATTAAAATGCAATTCTACAGTTTCATTAAACTTTGCAGGCGGCATCTTTTTTAGCAGCAAAAGAGCTTCATCTAGCTCATAATGCTGTAAACGATTCACCAGCTGCAAAGACTGTTTGTACCTTTTACTTCGCTTCATCTAAGCCTCCTTTGAACATAATCTCCTGCGTTGGAACATAGGACTTTAGCTACCTACCGTAACTCCCATGCTTCTTGCAGTACCTGCGATCATACTCATTGCGGATTCTAAAGAAAAACAATTCATATCTTGCATCTTCATTTGTGCTATCTTTTTTAACTGTTCTTTTGTGATATTACCGATTGCTGGCTGTTTGTTTGGGGTGCTCGCACCTTTTGCCAGAGCAGCTTCTTTTTTTATGAGGATGGCTGCTGGGGGAGTCTTTATCTCAAAAGTAAATGTCTTCTTTTTGGTTACAAAAATTACTACAGGAAATACCATGCCGGGCTGGTCTGCTGTCCTTTCATTAAATTGACGGCAAAAATCGGGGATATTTACACCCGCCTGACCAAGAGCAGGACCTACAGGAGGAGCTGGTGTAGCTTTACCTGCGGGCAACTGTAATTTTATTACATGAGTAACATCTTTTGGCTTTGTCATCTGTTTACCTCTTTCAAAAATTTTTTATTGTAATTCTACCTGATCCATGTTCACTTCTACTGGGGTCACCCTGCCAAATACCGTGACATTTACTATCAGCTTTTCGGTTTCGCCGTTTATCTTGTCTATGATTCCTTCAAAATCTGCAAATGGACCATTTATAATTTTTATTTTATCTTTTGGGAAAAATTCATAAGAAGAACTAATCTTTGCTTTCCCACGCTCTTCTATTCCTAACAATCTGTCTACCTCATGCTGAGGTAGCTTGAATGGCTTTTTGCCACCTAAAAAAGTGGTGACTCCAGGTAAATTTACTACATAAGAATACAGCCTCGGTGAAAGATCGCACTGAATAATCAGATAACTATTAAATATCTTCTTCTCTCGCTCGATCTTTTTCCCCTCGCGAATTATGTATGTTTTCTGTTTGGGAACTAATATTTCTCCAACGAGAGATTCCATCTCGGTATCTTTGATACCTTTAAATATCATGTCTCTGACATTATCCTCTTGTGAAGAATAAGTGTGCAATACATACCACATCATCATCGTCTACCTAAAACCTTTTAATATATGAAACCAATCACCCATGTGAATATCTGATCAACGAATGATAAAAATACACCGACGATTATTGACATCAATATCACTACGACTGTGCCTTCTTTGATGTCATGCTTGTTCGGCCATGATACCAATTTCATTTCCTTTAACATATCTTTAAAAAATACTCTCACTTTATCTATCATACGTAAAGCCTCCATTATCTAAAAGAATAGTTCTATGTAATATGCCTCTCTAAAAACACTATATCGCATATTAAACACATAGACACCACTATACTATATTTACCGCGTGCAAGAAAACCATACAACTGTTTTTTGTCAATAAATATTTTTATTTTATTGTGTTTTTATTTGTTTTTTTTTTCGCTGTTCTTAAAATATCATTGTGTTTAAAGAAGTTACATTATCTTGAACTGTGCATTTTTTTTTGTAAAAAATAAACGCTGAAACAATATCATTGTGCTATCAGCTCCCAAAATTTCATTTATTGATGCAATTTTTCGTTCCTATATTCTGTAGGGAACGCATTTATTCGTTCCTATTTCAGCACCCCCGCCCCCGATCGATAACATCGCCCGATACCGTAGCGGAGCTCTCCGAGCTACGACAAATCAGCATCCCCACCCAAAATCGATAAAGAGCACTCAATTTCTGTAGGGAACGCATTTATTCGTTCCTTATATATTCTTGATACATAATATGTTACGTAGCGGAGCTCCAATTCCCCTCCTTCGGAGGGGTGGCTGCGAAGCAGACGGGGTGGTTGGTACCATCCCGTAGCGGAGATCGGATGGTCGACGACAAAAATCAGTACCCCCGCCACCGATCGATAAACTGGCATCATCCCGTATTCATAAACTGTGTTTATAGCTTCCTTATATTTATTTCTTCTTCTAACAAATCAGACTTTCTGCTATCGCCATGATTGCTTCCTTTGACATGTCCCGGTATTTCAAGGCGTAAAGTAAATGTCTTTTTGATACTGCACTAAATTTTAATCTCTCTTTGGTTTCGTGTTTTTTGTCGTAAGCTATTACATAATTTATTGTGAATATAAGAAATGCAAACCCTATATTTACATTTAGGTCGGATGTCTTTATGTTTATATGTTTAAATGGCATCAATTTAGTCACCCAAAAAAATATTAGAGCAGACTCGTTTATATCACCTAATTCTTGTCTGTTATAAAATACATAGAAATAATACCTGCGTTTTTCTACTCTGGTGAGTATATCTCGTAAAACTTCTCTTTCAGGAATTATTTCGCTTATTATTTCCTCTTTATATACATCTTTCAAGAAGTATTTGGTATCATGTATAAAAATGTCTATTAATTCTTCCATTTTTTCGGACTGTATATTTTGAAAAATGTCTTTCATCCATTCAATCCTTTACACCTGCAAAATCTTTCATGCTCTGTATTAAAATGTGAAAGTCTGGATCTTTTTCTGCTATTTCTCGACCTATTACGGCAGCTCTTGAAAGTGGCATATCTTTAGGTCTGACACGATGATTTGTAGGGTGATATTCTTGACCTACTTTCTTATTATCCTCGCCTGTTACTTTCTCTTCACTCATTTTATCGCTCCTTCAATTTTATATCTTTTTATAATCAATTATAATCAATTATAATCAATTATAATCAATTATAATCAATTTTTTTTACTTATCTTTTTTGTCAAGAGGTTTTTCAGGGTGAAAGATTTTATTTAAAAGAAACCATTTATTATTTCTTTTGTGTTTCCAATATTTTTATTATTTTATTTTGAAGTCTTATTTGTTCGTCTTTTATATTAGCATTTTCAGCGTAGGAGTCCCCTCCGAAAAGCCGAAAAATAACCAATTTCTGTAGGGAACGCATTTATTCGTTCCTATTTCAGCACCCCCGCCCCAAATTGATAAAACCGCCCGATACCGTAGCGGAGATCTCCGATCTACGACAAAAATCAGCACCCTCGCCCCAAATTGATAAAACCGCCCGATACCGTAGCGGAGATCTCCGATCTACGACAAAAATCAGCACCCTCGCCCAAAATTGATAAAACCGCCCGATCCGTAGCGGCGATTTCCAATCGCCACATGCCGAAGGCATCGGTCGTTTAATAGAAAACCCAGTTCAACCAAACCTTATCCCACACCGAAGGCGTGGGACGATAAAACAAAACAAATCACCC
>Ga0099364_10000234_pt1 | contig 91503 bp, 75 predicted proteins | sample TergutTh196P3_FD_73070 | JGI IMG/M metagenome (GOLD analysis project Ga0099364, IMG submission 73070) | Microcerotermes parvus P3 segment gut microbial communities from Pointe-Noire, Republic of the Congo - Th196 P3 | ecosystem: Host-associated > Arthropoda: Insects > Digestive system > Gut ...
TCCCATAGCTTTGCAGTTCGGCTTCTGTCTGAGATAATACGGAGTTTGGCGAGATAACACCGAGGCTGCTTGTCATTCTGTTCCAGACAGTTTCTTGCGCTTTTGAGGAAATCTGCTGCCCGACAATTGAATTTATCAAGGCGGAGAATAAATCAGGGTTAACTTCCCGCTTTAACAGCCCGATTGCGTCAATAGCTTCTCCCAATTTTCTATCCTGCTGTTTCAGATGGGCTGTTTGTTTTTTTCCATATTTAAAAAAAGCCATGTAATCAATCCCTTTCACGATGCCATTGGCAATAAAAACCGCCCGACCACTAAAATACCAGTTACAGATTTTAGTGGGCAGGCGGTTTTGGGCCTTCAGAGACTTGAACTCCGGACCTACGGATTATGAGTCCGATATTTGACGCATTATCTTCTATATATTAATATGCTGTAGATGTCAGTTTCAGTCAATAGATGTCAACAAAAATCAGGTGATTTCCTTTTTTGTTCCCTTATATTTGTGATATTGGAAGATCGAGATAAAAGGGAGGCGTGATCTATGGGCTTTTCAATTATTCATTACTTTGCTTGAAGCTCAGTTATGGTTTCCGTGTCAAGACCGGTAATTTTATTTATTGACTCGATAGAAACACCTTCCAACAATGCCTTTCGAGCAATCTCTTCACGCTCGTCTTCTTTGCCTTCTTCATACCAGACCCTCTGGGCATCTTCAAGGTTCCATTCGGTTAACAGCATATTCATCACCTTGATGCAAATCTCTGAATAGTTTCCATATCAAATCCAGTAACGGCTTGGATTGTTTCCATTGGGAAACCTTTAGCTAATGCATTTCTAACAATTTCACCCCAGCCTTCTTCTCGGCCTTCTTCTCGGCCTTCCTCAAACCAGACCCTCTGGGCATCTTCAAGGTTCCATTCTGTTAATAGCATATTCATCACCTCCGTTCCGTGTTGTTCCAGAAATTCTTTCAATATATCATTGTCTCGGCAGTACCGTACCGCCTGCTTCATCGCTTCTGTCTTGTCGCCAAGCTCTTTTTCAAATTCGCGTGTTTTGGCAATAAAGGCGCTGTACCCGGCAAGGGTTTTACATCTTCTTACCAGCCCCTCATTTTTCCCTTGATTGATGTTAATTACCTTTACCACAAGTTCCAGTGCGGGGTTATCTTTCTCCATCAACCCAAGGGATCCGATTTTTTCAAACGCATCTGACAGCTTTAGAATTTTCTCTTCGGGAAAAGGAGCCACCCCGTTATACAGCACAAAAAACTCAGGCCGTGGAATGGGGATAAGCCGGGAACCGTAGACGTTTCTGTCGCCAAGTGTTTTTTCATACACACGGGCAATGTACATAAGAAGTCTCAATGCCATATTGGGATTAATCGTGCTTTGATGCTCAATGAGAACTATCAGTTTGCCGCCGATTTCAAAGGAAATATCGTTTATCATATCCATAAAGAGCACGTCTTGAAGCGTGTTTATGGTGACCGGCACATCAGCGGGTAATGTTACGTTTTCCAGGGCGCAGTACAGTTCCCGCAGCAGATCAGGATCGCTAAAAAGAAAAGAGAAAACGCTGTCTTTGTATTTCGTGTTTACGCCCATAAGACCATTATATAGTGTTTTAGCTAGCCTAACAATGAGTTTTTTACCTCGTTGTTATTTAGCACTGTTGGCTGCTTATCTTTTACTTTGAAAAACCCTGCGCCTTACGCTGTCCTCACGTCTCTCTTGACATGTAAAAAAACCGTCATCCTGCGATGACGGTTTTGGGCCTTCAGAGACTTGAACTCCGGACCTACGGATTATGAGTCCGCAGCTCTAACCAACTGAGCTAAAGGCCCTGTTTCTATTACATTTTTACTATACCAAAAACAGAAAACAATGTCGAGAGTACAATTATAAACCTGCTGCTTCGTTCCAGTGGCCGATTTTCCGAATTTTCTGGTTGCGGTAGCGGATTAAAACTTCGGGGGTTCTGTCGGAAATATCGGCCAGATCCTTTAAAATTATTTCCTTGATAGCCTTTGCCATTGAGTCGGGATCGGTATGGGCACCTCCGGGAGGTTCGGGGATAACCCCGTTTATAACCTTGAATTCAAGAAGATCGCTTGAGGTAATTCGCAGCATGGCGGCGGCATCTTTGGCTTTGGATGCGTCGCGAAGCAGAATGGAGGCGCAGCCTTCAGGGCTGATCACCGAATAAATAGCGTTTTCAAGCATGTATACTTTGTCTCCGACACAAAGGCCCAGCGCGCCGCCGGATCCTCCTTCGCCGATAATGATGCAGATAATTGGTGTTGACAGTTGGGAAAATTCCCGCAGGTTGCGGGCAATGGCTTCGCCTATGCCCCGTTCCTCCGCTCCCAAACCGGGATAGGCGCCGGCAGTGTCAATAAAGGTAATAATGGGTCTGCGGAATTTTTCCGCATCTTTGGCAAGACGCAGGGCTTTTCGGTATCCTTCAGGATGGGCCATTCCATGATTGCGCAGGACATTTTCCTTGAGGCTGCGGCCTTTTTGGTTTGCCAGAATTGTAACCGGCGTGGAATCAAGGAAGGCAAGCCCTCCGATAATGGCAGGATCATCGCCGTAGGCACGATCGCCGTGCAGTTCAATAAAATTATCAAAAATACGGGTGATATAATCCATCGCATAGGGCCTGTCGGGATGACGTGCAAGTTCAACCCGTTTCCAAACCGATTCTTTTTTTGACTGCGACCGAATTCGTTCTTCCAGCACTGAAAGTTCAACACCGGCCTCGATCCCCGATTCTGCCATAAGTTTTTTCAGTTCCTCAATTTTTGAATCAAGTTCTTTCATTAGTTGCTCCTGTGAAGATCGATTAGAGTCGAGATCATTTGCCGTTGATCGCTTCGGGGGACAATGATATCAACAAACCCTTTTTCAAGCAGGAACTCCGCCCGCTGAAATCCATCGGGAAGGCTTTGCCGTATCGTTCCTTCAATAACACGCGGACCCGCAAAACCTATTAAAGCGCCGGGTTCGGCAATGGTAATATCGGCAAGCATTGCGAACGAAGCAGTAACCCCGCCGGTGGTAGGATCGCACAGTATAATAAAATACGGCACGCCCGCTTTGCTCAACTCGGCAGCGGCGCTGGATGTTTTTGCCATCTGCAATAGGGAAAAAATTCCTTCCTGCATTCGAGCGCCGCCGGAAGTGGTACAGATCAAAACCGGTGTTTTTTCCTCGGCTCCTTTCAAAAGAGCGCGGCATACTTTTTCTCCAACCACCGATCCCATTGAGCCGCCCATGAATTCAAATGACATAACTCCCAAAATCAGCGGCTTTCCGTTAATCGTACAGGTTCCGGTGATGACCGCTTCTTTCATCCGGGCTTTGGCTTCCGCTACGGATAATTTTTCTTCATAACCGGAGAGATCAATAGGGTTAAGAGATCTAAGGCTTTCGGAAAATTCGGTGAAACTTCCCTTGTCGGCAAGATAGGCAATGCGATCTACCGGTTCCATCCGGTAGTGCAGTCCGCACCCCGGACAGACATTAAGCGCTGCTTTGACTGCTTTTGCATCGTATGGAATACTGCACTGGGGGCAGTTTTTTTCATTGTTTTTTTTATCGGCCATGTTCTACTTCCTTTTCTATATCTCCGTACCACGATGTTCCAAAGACACCGTAATGGAAAACCGGATGGTTAATAATCCACCGCTGCCGTTCAATGTTTGTTTTGATTCCTTCAACAACCAATTCCCGTAGAGCTCTGTCCATCCGGGCAAGGGCATGGTTTCTGTCAGTACCGTACACAATAAGTTTTGCGATCATCGAGTCGTAGTGAGGCGGTATGGAACAGCCGTTATACAAAAACGAGTCGAAACGCACGCCGGGGCCGCCGGGTACTTCCAGACGGTTAATGGTTCCCGGAGTAAGGGCGTTGATTCGGCATTCTATAGACCAGCCGTTTAAAGCGATTGCTTTCGGGTCAATTTCCATACGGCCTTCGGTGCAGGCGAGGATCTGCTGGCGGATAATATCAACATTGGCAACAAACTCGCTAACCGGATGTTCCACCTGCACACGGGCGTTCACTTCCATAAAATAAAAGTTTTCATTTTCCGCAAGAAATTCAATGGTTCCCGCTCCCCGGTATTTTAATTCTCTGAACATGGGAACCGCTCCGGCTGCCATTGCCTTTCGCATTTTATCCGTGACACCGGGCGAAGGGCTTTCTTCAATTAATTTTTGATGATTTTTCTGTACAGTACAATCACGTTCACCGAGGATGGCGACGTTGCCTTTTCCGTCAGCCAGAACCTGCAATTCCACATGACGGGGATTTTCCAGATATTTTTCTATAAAAACCGTCCCGTCGGCAAAATTGGATTCCGCTTCACGGCTTGCAAGGCTGATGTTTTCTTCCAGCTCATCCGCTTTGCGGACAATCCGCATGCCTTTACCGCCGCCTCCCGCCGCCGCTTTGATGATAACGGGAAAACCAAGCTGCTTTGCCGCATCAATCGCTTTGCCGTCTTGCGCATTTACCGCTCCGGTTCCTGGTGTGACAGGCAGGCCGTATTTTTGGGCAGTCTCCCGTGCCACGACCTTGTCGCCCAACAATTCTATGACATCGGGATCGGGGCCGATAAAAATAAGCCCCTTATCCTGAACCAGCCGGGCAAAATCAGCGTTTTCCGAAAGAAACCCCACTCCGGGATGTATTGCTTCACAGTGGGTATGCAGCGCTGCCATGACAATGTTTTCCTTCACCAGATAACTTTTCGATGACGGTGCCGACCCGATGCATACTGCCTTGTCAGCCAGACGTACATGAAGGTTATCTTTATCGGCGGTGGAGTAGACCGCAACAGTCTCAATGCCCATTTCATGGCAGGTGCGGATTATTCGGACGGCAATTTCCCCGCGGTTTGCGATAAGCAGCCGGTTTATTTTTGCCTGAAGTAGTTTCTTTTTTTTTGCCAAATCCAGCTCCTTACCTTTTTACCGTAAAGATCTCCTGACCGTATTCTACGAGTTCACCGCTTGATGCATGTACTTCAACAATTTCACAGTCAAATTCCGCTTCCAAATGGTTCATCATCTTCATGGCTTCCAGAATACACAGTGTCTGTCCCTTTTTTATTTTAGTGCCGGGCTTTACAAAGGGAGGAGCGTCAGGACCTGGAGCGGCATAAAAAGTCGCAACAATTGGGCTTTTGATCTTCTCTCCGCCACCGGGAGCTTCCCCTGCCGGATGAGCGGAAATTCCCAGCCGGACAGCTTGTTCTCCTGCCGGTACAGCGCTTACCGCCGGAACAACAGTCGTTTCGCCACCCTGAGATGGCGGGCCTTTGCGAAGAACGAGACGTGATGTTTTGTCGTCCAATTCAAGTTCTGTAATGGAAGTGTCGTTGAATTTTTCAATTATTGTCAGAATAAATTTATCGTCCATAAAAAAATACCTCTCCTAATGACATTTTGACCAGTAAACACAGGGACTGGTTGCATGACAAATATTTCAAAAGTGTCATATTCAACTATAGGTGATATAGAGCTGGTGTGTCAAGGGATGATAAATTACTAAAGATAGTAGTTAGTTAATTAATTGCGATTCGATTCTCAGCAATCAAGAGAGCCTCCGTTTCGGCGACTCTCTCACAAGCTTAACTTTCAAATGAAGTATTTTTTACAACCCATTTTGCAATGACAATCGGGACCCAAAAGCCGTATATCCCGAATGTTATAAGGGTTAACAGAAAGCATTTTATCCAGGTACCAAATAGGCCAATGCCTTTTCCGTTAAATTTCAACTTGCGGCCTTCAATAGTTGAATTATTAATGAAAAAACTCAGCAGCATACAGATACCCCAAGGGAATGCAATGCCCAGTGTGAGTGATGTTACTAAAAAGCAGCAAATACTCCACCCAATCAACGGTAGCACACGACCTTCAAATTTAGAAGCTTGATTGTCCATTATAGACCTCCTGATAATTGTTAGCATAAATATATATCTTTTTTTTGGTTATTGTCTAGTGGACGAGTTGCCTGTTATTTAAGTAACCATGTATGTAAAATATCATCCAGCTTGTGTAAATCTATGGGTTTAGAGAGGAATCCCTGAAAACCATTGTCGATAAATTTATTATCTTTATCAGCAAAAACATTGGCAGTCAAGGCAATTATGGGAACGGAAACAGCATATTGTGTTCCTATTTTACGGATTGCTTGCGTTGTCTTCACACCATCCATTCCCGGCATCATATGATCCATAAAAATTAAATCGTATTGATGGGGGCCGTTTTTTATCATCTGTACCGCTTCGGCTCCGTTAGTTATACAATCAACATGTAATTCGTAAGGCTCCAGGCAGGCAGCGGCAACTTCCAGGTTTATTTCCACATCGTCAACCACAAGCACCCTGGCATTTGGCATAGGTACATATTCTACATCTAATTCATTGTTGTCCGGAATATAAGTAAAGTTTTTTAAAGCAGCAGCAGTTTCCGGGCCAATAGGTTTCCCGTCGGCAATCTCCTGCAGAATGCGGACAGTAAAAACACTGCCTTTGCCATACTCGCTCTGTGCCGACAGTTCGCCGTCCATAAGTTCTACAAGCCCCAAACATATAGCAAGCCCAAGTCCTGTTCCCTCAATTCCCCGGGTACTTTTTTGATTGACCTGTGCATACTCGGAGAAAAGCTTTTTTAAGTCTTCATCGCTGATACCTATTCCTGTATCGGCAACCTCAAAGGTGATCCTGGCTTTATTCATGCTGAGGGGGTTAGGGCAGGGTTCATCATTTATGGGAGATACAGGCTGCCAAAACGCCCGCAGTTCAACACTTCCTTCTCTGGTATATTTAAATGCATTACTGAGTAAATTACCGAGGATTTGCTTGATTCGAATATCATCACCAAATAAACGGCGCGGAATACTTTCGTCTATTGCCACTAAAAAATTAATTGGCTTTGACCCTTTATGCACCATATTAAGTGTGGCAGTGTTATAAATCATATCGGCAATATCATAGGTTGATGGAACAAGCTCAAACTTGCCTGATTCAATTTTTGACATATCAAGTATGTCATTGATAATCCCCATGAGTAAATTACCGGAGTTGTGTATTTTTCGAAGGTTTAAGATACTTGTTTGCGGCAATTCCCGGCGCAGTTCAGCTTCTGTCAGACCGATTATGGCGTTCAGGGGGGTGCGTATTTCATGACTCATGCTGGCGAGGAAGCTCCCCTTTGCCTGTGCTGCAAGGCTCGCTTCGTTTTTTGCATCTGTGAGGGCATCAAGCGCCCGGACATAGGATCTGCAAAAAATGTACGTAAGTATATTTAATGCGACAGAAACAATAAAGTAAAGGATATTATAAATTGCCGTGAAGGCCGGGCCAAGCAGATTTATCCGGAAAACAAATAATATGACGATAAAAACCGCACTTGAAAATGCGATATATGCTGCAAGCCCCTTCGGTCTGAGATAGGTAAGGGAAATAAAGGCAATTCCACAATTGTAGGTGAATATAAGAAAATCGCCCCTAAAATAAATTGCTCCAAAAATTAATATGCTGACAATAACAATGGGCGAGAGAAATGCAGTCCCGAGGCTGCTCATCGGGCTTCTTTCTATGATTACGTAAGCAATGACTATAACAAGGGATAGACCGAATCGCACCAACATGGCATGGAGACTGAAAAATGCCCATGTGTACAGTGTAGTAATAACTGTGTATGAACATAAAATGATAAAAATTTGAGGGGCAGATTCGTTTTTAACCGAACCGGCAAACAGCAGCTTCCTGAGTGCGGGTGTTATTTTTCTTTTTTTCACTGTTAAAAGTATACTACACCTAATATTCACATACTACACCTCATACCGGCTAAATTGAGTAGTTTGATAGTTTTTCGATCAGTTTTGCTTGTTGCAGCCCGGAAAAAATGCTATAGTACAATCGCATTATGGAAAATAAATTAACCGGAATTACCATCACGAAAACCCTGCTGCTTGAAGTAGACATTCAAAATGATTTTTGCCCCAATGGCGCGCTTGCCGTGCCGGACGGCGATAAGGTTATTCCCTCGATCAATGCACTTGCAGTAGCTTGTGCCGCAGCCGGCGGTGTGGTGGCCGCTACCCAGGACTGGCACCCGGCTGACCATGTCTCTTTTGCTTCCTCGCACCCAGGAAAAGGGATGGGGGATATTATTGACTTAACCCAAGACTATTGCTCGCAAAGCGGTCAGCAACAGGTTTTGTGGCCGGACCACTGTGTGCGGGGGACATACGGCGCCGCTTTTCACGCTGGGCTTGATCTAAAACCGATGAACCTGATTATACGCAAAGGGTTCCGTCAGGGGCTGGATTCCTATTCGGCGTTTTTTGAAAATGACCGGAAAACTCCTACCGGCCTTGAAGGCTGGATGCGGGGGATTGGTATTGAAACAATCCTTATCGGGGGGCTTGCTACAGACTACTGTGTGTTTTACAGCGCCATGGATGCCCGCAGCCTGGGATTTACCACCATCATTGTTAGTGATGCAGTTCGTGGGGTTGGTTATCCTGCGGGTTCGGTTGAAAAGGCAATGGCAGATATGCAGGCTGCCGGCATTACATTTTCTGCTTCACGGGATCTGCTGGAGGCATTCGCCAATGCGAGAAACGCAAACGGTGCATGGCAGCGCTGATGGCAACTGGTCAATTATCGGCATTATTCACTGATTTTTACTCCCTCACCATGGCGCAGGGCTATTGGAAACAGAGCCACAGCCATAAGGCTGTGAACAGCCGCAGAGCCGTATTCGAGATGTTTTTCCGCAGGCAGCCGTTCGGCGGCGGTTACGCGGTTTTTGCCGGGCTGGGAACTCTCCTTGATAGATTAACCGATTTTTGCTTTGCCGCTGATGATATTGCTTTTCTGCACAGTCTTGGCATTTTTGAAGATGGATTCCTTGATTACCTGAAAACTTTCAGGTTTAGCGGATCGCTGTGGGCAATTGATGAAGGAACAACAGTTTTTCCCCGCGAACCGTTGATCAGAATTGAAGGTAATCTTATTGAATGTCAGATTGTTGAAGGGATGCTCCTCAATATCATTAATTTTCAGAGCCTTATTGCAACTAAAACCCGCCGAGTCTGGCTTGCATCCGGGAAGGGGTCGGTTATGGAATTCGGGATGCGCCGGGCACAAGGGCTGGACGGAGCGATGTCCGCATCAAGAGCGGCATATATCGGCGGAGCATCGGGAACCTCCAATACCCTTGCCGGAAAAATATTCGGTATACCGGTACTGGGAACGATGGCACATTCATGGGTAATGTCTTTTTCTGATGAAGGGGAAGCATTTACCGCCTACGCCGATTTGTATCCTGACAGGACGATATTCCTAATTGATACCTACGACACTCTCAAAAGCGGTATTGGCAATGCAATAAAAGTTGGGAAAAAACTCAAAGAACGGGGAATGAATTTTGGGGTGCGTTTGGATTCCGGAGACATACAATATCTTTCAACCGAAGTGAGAAAACTGCTGGATAACGCAGGACTTGCCAACGCAATGATTACTGTTTCAAACGAACTAAATGAATCTATCATTGAAACTTTGGTTAATTCCGGTGCTCCGGTAAACAGCTGGGGTGTAGGGACACACATGGTTACCGGCGGCGAGGATTCGGCTTTTACCGGTGTGTATAAAATGGCTGCCTGCGAAGATGCTGATGGGCGGATGATTCCGGTGATGAAATTTTCCGATAACCCCGAAAAAACTACCAACCCAGGTATCAAGCAGGTGTGGCGGCTCAAAGACAGTAACGGTGCGGCGCTTGCAGACGTGCAGGCGCTGGACAGCCTGACGCCGGACGGCAGAGAAACTGAAACCTTTGTCCCCGGCAGCCGTTACCGCTTTTGGCACCCTTCAGCGGATTACCGCCACTTTTTCCATACAATCGAGGCACCGCCGCAGCCGCTTTTGCAGCAACGTCTTGCGGATGGGAAACCGTGTATGCCGCAGCCGTCTTTATCCGAAATCCGCACTTGTTCCGTTTCCGACTTTGATACATTTGACTCCACTTATAAACGGCTTTTGAACCCGCATATTTACAAGGTGTCAGTCACGGAAAAGCTTCGTGATCTTAAACTTGGACTCATCAAGAATAATCTGGGTGATTTGTAAGCGGTCAGTATTATTGTCTATAAAAATCATACACCGATCCGGATTTTTGAATACAAACTAACTCTGCGGTGCCGTTTTTTTCGTTCTGCGTCTCCGCCGCTTCTTGGGAACTCCCTCTGTTGTATGGGCTTCGGAAGGCTCCTTTGTTACGGGGTGTTTGGTTCGATTAGATAAATCTATAAAATGTGCTTTTTTAACGGTAACACCGTGAGCGGAAAAAAAACGGCGTACTGCATAACTAAGTTCAAAACGAGGCGGATTCATCGGCAGCACAAAACTGCGGGCGGCGGAATAACAGGATTTGTAATGTTCGGCAATGCCTTGTTCCCAGTCTGCGATGTCTTCAAGATGGTCATTAAACAAAGCTCCTAACGCCTCACCGGGAAGGTTTTTGAAACCGGGTTGATTCAAATCTGCCATACTCCTCAGATATCGTTGGCGAAACTGGGGGTTTTCCTTCATCAGCTTTGCGGCTCCGGGTTGGAGATAGCAGTACAATCCCATATTGTCCAACGCTTCCACGATACCCCTTGCATGCGGTGAGTGGATTATTTTAAAAATTTCTTCCGTAAGCCGCGAAGGGGAAACCGATGTTAACAGCGGAGACTGCGCCTTTATCTTCCATCTTAGGGTGAAAGGCAGAGTAAAGCCCGTTATTACGCTGTATTTGACGGCGCGCAGCATCCGCACCGGATCATCTTTAAAAATCGTTGACAGAGGAATAATCGGCTTGACTTGTTTTGCCCAAATGTCCTTCATCCCCCCGATATAGTCCACGACAATTTGCTGCCCCGGCTCGTAAAACAGGGCATTTATGGTAAAATCCCTGCGGAGAACGTCGTCATTGATAGATCCGAAAGTATTGCTGGTAGGACCATCTTTGAGCGAGCGGAATGTTGAGACCTCGAATATCCTCGGGCCAAAATACACATGGACAAGTTTGAAGCGCCTGCCGATAATCCGTGCATTGCGGAATATTTTTTTTATTCGGGCAGGGGTTGCCTCGCTGACAATATCAAAATCCTTCGGTTTTTTTTGAAGGATGAGATCCCGCACCGCGCCGCCGACAATGTAACTTTCATAGCCTGCTTCTTTAAGCCTTTTGACAATGCTCACTGCTTCGCTGTCAACATCATCGAAGTTAATGCCGTGCTCGTCTCTTGTGTAGACAACTGCTTTTTTTACCGGCTTGCCGTTTTCTTCTGTTGAATATCTGTAACGCATAATCTGCTGTTTATTCCTTTTGTATATTAGCATGACGGCATATCCATGCAAGCAGGTTATCCGTCACTTCTTCACGGTTTGTTTCGTTGAGTGGTTCGTGCCTGGCGCCTGGATACAGAACAAATTCCAAATCGTTGATGCCAAGGGAACGGTAGGTGTTGACCAGAGCGTTTGGGCTGGCTCCCATGTCGCCTACCGGATCGGCACTGCCGGAAAAAACATACATCGGCAAATCTTTGCGAATACGTTCCATAAATTCGTTCCGGTGAATCCGGTTCAAGCCTTTGGCGAGATCGCGGTAAAAACCGGTGGAACACAGTTTTCCGCACAGGGGATCGTTTACATAGGCATCAACTTCCGCCTCATCACGGGAAAGCCAGTCGCACGGCGTCCGGCTTGGACGGAAAAATTTATTATAAGGGCCATCCGCTAAAGCCTGTGCGAGAGACAGCCCTCGGCGTTGACCTCGGATAGCTGCCAAAAATGTCATCACCGGCACTCCTGCTTTTGATTTGATGCCGTTTGGCCCCCTTGTGCCGGAGAGAATGCATCCGTCAATGGATTGCTCGTTGCTGTCTATGACCGCAATGTAGTTCTGAGCAATAAATGATCCCCATGAATGGCCCAGTAAAAAAAGCGGGGTGCCGGGGTAAGTGTTTCGTATGTCCCTGTTGATGGTATGTGCATCAGCAGTAACTTGATTAAAAGTATCGCAATCGGTGCAATGGCCTAAAATCCCCCCCCCGCCCGGATCGTTTATACCCGTATCTGCTGTTTTGCCATGTCCCCGCTGATCGGCGGCCCATACCGCAATACCCGCTTCGCACAATTTTTCTGCAAGTCTCCGGTATCGCCCCCCATGCTCCGCCATACCGTGGAGGATATGTACTACGGCCTGTACAGCAGATTTTGGCTGCCAACGGTGCAGATACAATGATGTTGCATCGCTGCACTTGAACCAGGTATTATCATGAATCATAAGGAATTATAGCTACTAGACTAAACTCTGACAATCAGGTATGCTGTTTTACCGTATTATAATCAAAAGAGGTAGTATTTTTATGGTTTTCAAGGGAAATAAAGGGTCGGCACGCAGAAAAGACACTTCTGAGACGGCTCGCAAGTATAAAACAAATCCCCTTCTGTATATTGGGTCTGTTTTTATCCTTGTTCTGGTAACTGTAGCGTTTGTTGGCGGTGATTTACTATCAGGCAGAATGGGTGGAGTCGGCGGAGACCTGACCTTTGGTTATTACGACAAAGTACCCATCAGTTATGTACCGGGAAACATTTTTGCCCAGTATTTGGAAATGGCGGCTAATCAACGGCGAAATACCATGAATGAAGATAATGTTTCTTACATGGAGTACCAGATATGGCGGGAATCTTTTGAAGCAGCTGCCGTCCATACGGCCATACTTCAGGAAATGAAAATAGCCGGTTATTCCGTACCGTCTAAAACTGTTGACCGGGAAGTGGCAAGTCTTCCCATCTTTCAGGAAAACGGGCGTTTCTCTGCGGCTTTGTACCGGCAAATGGATGAAAACAGACGTCTGTCTCTGTGGCGGCAGATGCAGGATGATATCACAAGAAATCTTTTTCGGGACGATGTAACCGGGTTGCTAAAAACCGAAGCAGAAGCAGAGTTTATCGGGAGGATGGCATCGGTTGAACGCAGTTTTGAAATGGCTGTTTTTTCCGTTGATGCCTTTCCCAATTCGGAATATGAAGTTTACGCTCAAGAACGTTCTGATCTGTTCCAATCCGTTCATCTTTCGATGATCACGATCAGTTCCAGTGAACGGGAAGCGCAAAGGATTCGATCATCAATAATTGACGGTGAAACTACATTTGAAGATGCTGCCATGGCTTTTTCCAGAGATGCGTATGCTGAAAGGGGAGGGGACATGGGAGTAAAACTAATGCATGAGCTGGATTGGGATATTCCCGATCAAACCGTCCGCTTTACTATTACTACTCTTGCAAGCGGCGAATTCAGCGATGTGCTGCAATCAGGTGACAACTGGGTTTTCTTTCGCGTAGAAGAGGCTGTTCAGGATGCTGATTTATCCGATGAGGCTGTGATGGATAAAGTCCGTTCTTATCTGCGTAATTTTGAAAGAGGACGTATGGAGGACTGGGCAATTGATCAGGCGGAAATATTTATTGCTCTTGCCGAAGAGATCGGCTTTGAAGCAGCGTTGTCTCAGCAAGGAATGGAAAGCCGCAGTTTTGGTCCGGTTCCGCTTAATTACGGCAATGTCGATCTTTATGCCACACTTGCATCACTGTCTGTCGCGGAGCTTTCAAACTCCGCCAGCGACCATAATTTTTGGAGCGTCGCCTTTTCGACACCTGTTAATACTCCTTCAATTCCGGTGGTGCAGGGAAGTAATGTTCTGGTAATTATCCCGACTGATGAAACCGAAGTTGATGAATTCCGTACAGAATCAATTGTTTCCTCCGTTAATTCTTACTGGCTGGATTTTATTACCGAGCAGTCCATGTTTCAGTTTTTCCTTAACAGCCCTAAAATGGATGACAGGTTTATGGATGTTTATTACCGTCACTTTATGGGAAATTAGTTAATGGGCGGGGGTTTTTCCCATAACGGAAAGACCCTCCTTTCCGGTGTTGACCCTGCCGGAAGGGCTGATAAAATCGCAGATGCTGTTCCGGTCATGGATGGCACTCTCTACTTTTGTCCTTCTCCCCTGTTCGGTTACGGATTGGAGCGTCTGCTTTCCCGTCTTACCGATGCTCCCCATTCAGCCCTGCTATGTATTGAATCCGATCCTGAACTGTTTGCTCTTTCGCAAAAACACTTTTCTGATTCGCTGAGAAGTAATACTAAGTTGCGTCTGACAAACAAATGCGAAGCCGGGGCATTATGCGTCCTGCTGCGGCAGGAATGGGGGCCGCGTTTTTTCCGGCGTATTCAAACCGTTCGTCTGAGCGGGGGCTGGCAATTATCTCCGGCTTTATACAATATGTTGGCAGAGTCATTGCAAAGAGAGATTGCCCTTGACTGGGGCAACGCCATGACATTGACTAAACTGGGCCGTTTGTATATTCGCAATGCTTTACGAAACCTTCCGCTTATTCCCCGCTGGCCTTCGCTTGCTCGGCTGTCTTTTGGCAGACGACCGCTGCTTGTCCTTGGTGCCGGCTCTTCGTTAGACAGCACACTTGATGTACTTTCCCGCCGTTTTGGTGAGACTTGCAAACTCCCCCAGACCCGGCCTTTTGGAATTGTCTGCGTTGACACTTGCCTTCCGGCATTACGGGAACGGGGTATAACACCCGATCTTGTGGTCATTCTGGAAAGCCAGCATTGGAACCTGGGGGATTTTACCGGTCTGTCCGGCTGGAAGATTCCTGCTGCGTTTGACCTTTCTGCTTATCCCCGATCCGGAACTGTCTTGTCCGGCGGTCTTTTTCTTTTTTTTACTCCCTGGACAAAGCTTCGTATTTTTGATCGGCTTGAGGCTGCCGGTATTTTACCTGCTGCCTTACCTCCGCTTGGATCGGTGGGTTTGAGCGCGGTTGCCATTGCCTGCCGCCTTACGCAGGGTGTTATTCTTACTGCTGGCCTGGACTTTTCGTTCACCCTGGATTCTTACCACGCCCGCTCAACGCCTGGACATTCAGGCAAACTGCGTCGGCAGAACCGGTTAACCAGCCTGTTAAACGCAGAAGCGGCATTTGACGGAGCGGTTTTTAGCTTGATTTCAAAGGTCGAAGGGACAGACACTGTAAAGTCCGGGGACAGAGTTCTTTCTGACCCGGCTATGCGCCGTTACCGCGATCTATTTGAGCGGGAATTCTCTGCAGATCATCGACTTTTTGATATTGTTGGCAGTGGCTTGCCTCTTGGCATTAAAACTTTATCACCTGAAGTGGCTTTCGGTATCTTGTCTGGTGACAATGATGCAGAAGAGGTTCCCTGTGGCGATAATTTAATGACTTCATTAACAGTTACTTCAGCAGTGAGTAATTCAATTATTGCTGAAAAATTGAGAATTTTTATCCAAAATGAGCAGGATTGCTTAATCTTGCTACGGAATTTGCTTACAGCATCTGTTTCTATGGATTATACCGCATTGGATACTCTTATTAACGAATGTGACTACCTTTGGGCACATTTTCCCGACTATGCCGCTGCCGATTGTCGTCCTGTCATTGAGGAAATAAAGGCAGGCAAGTCATCGGCGGTTTCATTCCTCAAACGTCTTCGCGTAGAAATTGACCCGTTTTTACGGCTTTTAGATTATTGTAAAGAGCAGTTAATGGATTATCGTTACCCTTAGGCAACTTGGCTTTCAACTAGTAATATGCTACAACTAGTACATTATGCATTCAGTGATTAAAAATTTACAGACAAGAGGCTTTATTCAGCAATGCACCAGTATGGATGGTCTTTCAAAAGCAATGGAGGAAGGACCGGTTATATTTTATGTGGGCTGCGATCCCACTGGGCCAAGTTTGCACATCGGGCATATGGTGCCGTTTTTTGCATACCGTCACCTGCGGGAGGCGGGACAGAAAGGTATTGCCCTCATTGGCGCCGGCACTGCCCGCATCGGTGACCCTTCGGGAAAAACTGAATTACGTAAAATGCTCAGTTATGAAACGCTGGATACAAATGCAGCATCCATAACCACCCAGCTTGACCGTTTTATTGGTTTTGACGATGACACTGCCCGTACCGCCAATAACAAGGACTGGCTTGCCGAGCTTAATTATATCGACTTTTTACGGGATATTGGCAGCCATTTTTCTGTGAACCGTATGCTGACGTTTGAAACATATAAAAAACGCCTCGAAACCGGCCTTTCTTTTGTTGAATTTAACTACCAGCTTTTGCAAAGTTATGATTTTTTAGAACTGTATCGCCGGTATGGCTGTCGTTTGCAAATTGGCGGCGATGACCAATGGGGCAACATTGTTGCCGGTGTCGATTTGATCCGCCGTATTGAAGGGACAGAGGTGTTTGGCATGACGTTCCCGCTGGTTACCACTGCCGACGGCAGTAAAATGGGCAAAACCGAAAAAGGTGCTCTCTTCCTTGATCCGGCGATAACCAGTCCTTACGACTTTTTCCAGTACTGGCGCAACGTGCAGGATGCCGACATCCGCCGTTTTCTGCTGATGTTCACTTTCCTACCGGTTGAGGAATGTGATGCCTTGACTGCACCGGGGAAAAACCCCAACGAGGCCAAAGAACGCCTTGCCTGGGAGATAACCGCCCTGATCCACAGTCAAACTGAAGCAGACAGGGCCCTTGCCGCAGCAAAGGCCGCTTTTGGCGGCAATGCCGTTGGCAGCGGGGACAGAGATGCAGGCAAGGCCGCTATGCCTCAAACAAAACTTTCCCGTACTGCATTTGAAACCGGCTACAATATTGTCGACTTGTTCTTTGATGCAGGTCTGGAACCCTCCAAAAGCGAGGCCCGCCGCCTTATTCAACAAGGTGGCGCATTTATGTCTGTCCCCGGTGGCAGCAATCTTGAAGCAATCAGTGATGTAACCACCCTCATTTACGCAGACCGGCTCAATGCCGAAGGTGAACTGATCCTACGCGCCGGGAAAAAACGTTTTTGTTTGGTAACAACCGGGTGAAAACATAAAATCCCCTTGATCTTTTTTCCTCCTTGCCGCATACTGATTTTGTTGTGATGCGGCATGGGTCGTATCTTTTAGTCTTAAACCAAGGAGAAGCACCAGTGCCCTGCGGAAGAAAGCGAAAACTGCGAAAAATCGCCACCCACAAACGCAAGAAAAAGCTGCGGAAAAACAGACACAAGAATAAATAATTAAAGGCGGCGGTTGCTGCTTTTAACCTCAATCTGGATACATAAGAAAAATGTTATATACTTCCTCAATGTTATCCCAAATCAATGATCCGGCCGATTTAAAAAAACTCAGTTATCAAGACCTGGATATGTTAGCCGTTGAGATACGGGAAACCATTGTTGCATGTATTGCCCAAAACGGAGGGCATCTTGCTTCTAATCTTGGTGTGGTGGAGTTGAGTATTGCACTGCACCGTGTTTTCAATTCTCCAAGCGATAAAATTGTCTGGGATGTAGGACATCAATGCTATACGCACAAGCTCCTAACCGGGCGTTTAAAATTTTTTTCTGAACTGCGGAAAACGGGAGGGCTTGCAGGATTTCCCAAGCGGGAAGAGAGTCCCCATGATGCCTTTAATACCGGACATGCCTCTACTTCAATTTCAGCTGCATCCGGCATACTTGCTGCCGAGCGTATACTGGGAGGTAAATGCAGAGTGGTAGCGGTTATCGGCGACGGAGCCTTAACCGGAGGGCTTGCATATGAAGCTCTTTCCCATGCAGGGCATCTGGGGTTGCCGCTCATTGTTATTCTCAACGACAATACAATGTCCATCAGTCCCAATGTGGGTGGACTTTCTAAATACCTTAGCCGTCTTTCCATGAAGGCAAAATACCAGCGTTTTCGCCGTTATTTTGACACCATGGCTCAAAAAATACCCTTTATTGGGGGTATTTTCTTTGATTTAGTGGTTCGGCTCAAACGAGCGATTAAGGCGGTTTTTTATACCGATAATTTTTTTGTTGATTTGGGTTTTGAGTATGTAGGACCGATTGACGGGCATCACATTCAAAGCCTGGTGAGAGTACTGGAAGATGTACGCCAACTGGATCGACCTGTGGTTGTCCATATTATTACCCGTAAAGGGAAGGGCTGTAACTATGCCGAGGACGATCCGGGGAATTATCATGGTGTGAAGGCTTCTCAAAAAAAAGAATCGGACGGGGACAGACATTCTTTTACCGATGCTTTTGGGGCTGCTCTTGTTACCATGGCCGGAAGAGACAGCCGGATTACTGCTCTTACCGCTGCAATGGAAGCAGGCACCGGGCTTTCCCTATTCAAACGGGCTTTTCCCCATCGTTTTTTTGATGTGGGTATTGCGGAAGGACATGCCGCTACTTTTGCCGCCGGGCTTGCTGCCAGGGGCCTCAAGCCAGTTGTTGCCATTTATTCAACATTTATCCAGCGTTCGGTGGATCAGATTATCCACGATACTGCTCTGCAAAAACTTCCGGTGTTGTTTGCTCTGGATCGGGCAGGTTTTGTTGACGGAGACGGCGAAACCCACCAGGGCCTTTTTGATATAGCTCTGTTTCGTTCGGTACCGAATATCACCATTTTTGCCCCCGCCAGTGAAACAGAACTGCGACTTATGCTTGATTACAGCCTTCGTCTTGACAGCCCGGCGATGATGCGTTATCCCAAAGCTCTCTGCCCATCCGAACTTCCTGCTTTTTCACTCCCTCTGGAAGAAGGCAGAGGCGTTTGGCTTCGCCGGACGACCGGAAGTAAGGTGTGCCTCGCCTTTACCGGAAGTGTCTGTCCCCAGGCAATAAAGGCGGTACATTTGCTGCAGGAACAGGGCATTTCAGCGGATCTGTACAATATACGCTTTATCAAACCTGTTGACGAAGATTATCTTGCCGGCATCCTCAACAGCTATGACCTCGTTGCTTTTATTGAAGAAGGTATCCGCCTGGGAGGGTTTGGTGAGTATGCAGCCGCTCTGGGTTCTTGCCGGAACTGCCGTGCCGAGACAGTAGTACTTGCTGTCGAAGGAGATTTTGCCAACGCCAATCATGCATTGGGAACGAGAGAGCAATTGTTACAAGACAACAGGCTTGACGGTGAGGGTATTGCGGCAGGTATTCATGAGAAAATCCATTGGTTTTCGCAAAAAAGATGGGAACACACACCATTTGAGCAAATAAAACTTTAACAGACACTGTTGGAGTTACTCTAGCCCCGCACCCGAAATTCAGCTATGATAACACATACAAATGGCATGGATTCAACGATTAATAGAAATATATGATTTTCTCCGGCCTGTCCTTGATATAGTATTGCTTGCCTTTCTGCTGTACAAAGGCTACGAACTGTTAGTGAAAACGCAGGCGTTGTCACTGGTAAAAGGTGCCGGATTTCTTCTTCTGGTCTACGGAATTGCCTATCTTTTCGGGTTGACCACGCTCCAGTGGGTGCTGGGTATTTTTGGCCCTGGACTCTTAATTGTTATTGCAATAGTATTTCAACCGGAACTTCGCAAAATAATTATGCGCCTTGGGCAGGTGGAGTTTTTTCGTCCGGATGCCAGGCCCACTATCGGTCAGCTTGAGGCGGTGGTGACAGCTGCGGAACTGCTTTCCCAGAAACGGCGGGGAATGCTGGTCGTTTTCCCGAGAAAAATAAATATTCGTAATGTCCTGGAGACCGGAACTAAAATCAATGCGGAGATTTCATCCGGTTTAATCGTTACCATTTTTGAATTTGACGGCCCCCTGCATGACGGGGCAATGGTCATTCAAAACGGCAAAATTATCTCTGCAGGGTGTTTTTTACCCCTTTCAGAACAACAGGATATACGCAAAAGTTTTGGAACAAGGCATCGTGCCAGCCTGGGTATGTCCGAACAGTCTGACGCGATAGTACTTGTTGTCTCGGAAGAAACCGGCGCCATGTCCATTGCCTTTGATGCCAAGTTGTACTACGATCTTTCCCCGTTGGAAGTAACCCGAAAACTCAAGGAAATTCTTGACAGGGGAAGCCGCCGTGTCGAACTGGATGATGAGAAGGAAGTACTCGTTGAACAGTAGAAAGCTGCTTATCAGGTTAATAGAAAACTGGCCGGCAAAGGTTCTCGCTCTTGCCCTTGCTCTGGTACTGTTCGTGTTTAATCAAATGCGTACCATGACGACACGCCATCTTTCGGTTCCTCTTATTGTTGAGACCAGTGCCGATCTTGTTCCGGCAGGCCCTTATCCGCAAAATGTCAGATTACACCTGAGGGGAGAAGATGACGGCATCAGGGCAATTGCAGACGGCGACATCGAAGCTTATGTGGATTTCACCGGGTATGACATCGAAGGATTGTATCATACTTCTGTACAAATACGCAGAAAGGGAAGCGCTCTTGGCATAGAGCCGCTGGAAATTACCGTCAGCCCTCTGGAGGTTTCCCTCTACCTTGACCTTAGGGTAGAAAAAACACTTCCGCTGGCGGCGGTTGAAATGCATGGCTCGGTTGCTTCAGGTTTTGACCTTGTTTCACATTTGGTTGTTCCATCGGAAATTGTTGTTTCCGGGCCTTCGGGCATTTTGGAAAATGTAACGGAACTTAAAACAGATTCTGTTAATTTGAGCGGCAGGAACAGCAACTTTACTGTAATGGTTAATATTATTAACCCAAGCCCCTTTGTTACATTGAGGGGAAGCGGAATGGCAGAATTCCAGGGGGATATCAGCCCTTCGGTTCCGGTTCGGAATATTGAAGGCATACCCATTACGCTTACCGGGCTTAACCCGGGCTTTGCAGCAGATATTCATGGAAGAACCGGAAGTGTCCGGCTTGAAGGGATGCAGGAACAGTTGGATGCTTTTTCGCCTGCTGCGGATTTCCTGACGGCGGATTGTTCCGGGCTGACCGGGCCGGGAACCTATATGCTGCCGATTGCAATTAATCTGCCCGAAGGGTTCATTCTGCTTAGGCATGAACCCGATCAATTAAATATTACCATAACACTAATTGAAGATGAGGATGAAGCATCTCTTCTGCCGCAAAATGAGCAGTTTGAAGAATGACAGGGGGAGTTATTGATTACCGGCATAGGTGTAGATATAGTCAATGTACAGAGAATGAAACGCTGGCGGTCAATACCCGGTATTTTGGAGCGTTATTTCCATCCGCAGGAGTTGAGTGCTGCGCGTTTGCGGGGGGGAGCAGAGGAACTTTCTCTTGCCGCACGCTTTGCGGCAAAAGAAGCTTTTGGTAAAGCGCTTGGTACCGGGCTTGAAGGAATTGTATTAAAGGATATTATGGTAATTAACCATCATAACGGGCGGCCGGAAATAAAAGTTTTCGGAACTGCGCTATCGGCTTTTGAAAAATGCGGGGCAAACCGTATACATCTGTCCCTTACGCATGATCATGACAACGCGGTCGCTATGATTGTAATGGAATTATTATGAAGGAGGCATAATGGCCAGAAAAGACAAAGAATTAAAAGTATCATTTATTTCCAAAAAAGAAAATGAATGTCCTGCCTGCGGAGCATTGTTTAACAAGGAAGAACTGTATACCGGAGGAGGCAGGCTCATCGCAGGCGCTCTTACTGCAGAACTGCATCGCCTCTATGAGCCGTCGGCTAAATATGGCGATGTATTTCCCCTTATCTATCAGGCGTTTGTTTGCCCTGAGTGCTGGTTTGCCTCTTCAGAGACTGACTTTCCCCTTCTCCCGGCAGAGAAAGCGGATAAGGTTCAGGCTGATAAAAACAGGCGTCAGGCTGATACTTTGCTGATTTTTCCCGAAACTGATTTTACCGAACCCAGGAGACTCATGGAAGGAGCCGCTTCCCAATATCTGGTTCTGCGTTGTTATGATTATTACGGGAAAAATACCTCGCCAACGATCAAACAGGGGATTGCTTCTCTCAGAACAGCATGGCTTGTTGATGAGCTGGATAAAAAATACCCTCAACAGCACTACGACTGGGTAGCAACACTGTTCCGAAAAAAAGCCGAATATTTTTATAATGAAGCGTTGGCACGTGAGCAAAAAGGAGCCGAGTCCATGTCGGGAATAAAGGCATTTGGTCCTGACACCGACAAGAACTATTCTTACGAGGGGATGCTGTACCTCTGTGCGTATCTTCGCTACAAATATGGTTCTTCGCAAAATCCTGTTGCACGCAAGTCTTCTCTTGAATCCGCCCGCAGAACCATTGCCAAACTGTTTGGTATGGGGAAAATGTCCAAGGACAAACCCGGAGCATTTCTTGATCAAGCCCGGAAAGTTTACGATGCCATCCACAAAGAACTTGGCGAAAGTGACGCATAATCGCATAACCTCTAATGCGAACCATTAAACTGCTGATTGCATACGACGGAACAGATTTTTGTGGCTGGCAAAGACAGGATATGCCGCTTGCAGGCGGCATACAGCCGGGGCAGCGTACTGTACAGGCGGTTGTGGAATCTGCGCTTGAGCGTATGCACCATCACCCCGTAGCAGTTATCGGAGCGGGGCGCACCGATTCTGGGGTTCACGCAGCAGGGCAAGCCGCCTCTTTTCAAACCGGTATCGAAAGCATCAATCCGGAACGCTTTGTTCCGGCGCTCAATGGCCTGCTGCCGCAGGATGTGCGAATCCTTGAAGCAAAAGAAGTATGCGCCGATTTTCATGCCCGGTTTGACGCACGTTTAAGAACGTATCGTTATTTTTGCATCTGCGGCAGACATGCCCTGCCTCATGAAAGCCGCTATGCGATACAGCTTTGGCGTTATCCCAACATTGAACTCCTTAACTCCTACTGCCGCAATGTACTGGGTGAACGGGACTGTTCGCTGTTTGCCGCAGCTGAAAGAGGTGCGCCGTCGGCAGATGGCGGAGCATCGGGGTATTCAGGCAAGTCTCGCAGCAGATATATTTCACGTGCATCGTTCTTTGTTGAAAAAGATCGTCTGGTTTTTGAAATCAGCGCCAACGCTTTCCTGTGGAAAATGGTACGCTCCATTGCCGGCACTTTTCTCCATTACGAAGAACGTAACACGCCGCCCGGTCAACTGTGTGACATCATTGCTTCCGGCGACCGCAGTCTTGCCGGTCCAACATTTCCGCCGCACGGTTTATTTCTATGGAAGGTTGATTATTTTAGGGAATAGCCCCTCACACTTCTTTCCTGTATACTGTAATCATCCATGAAAGTCAGCATTATTATACCTGCGCTTAATGAAGAGAAACTGCTTCCCCGGCTTCTGGAAAGTATTAAAAGTCAGGATTTTGATGATTGCGAAGTAATAGTTGCTGATGCCAATTCCCAAGACCGGACACGGGAGATAGTGGCGCACTACGGCTGTACAATAGTGGACGGCGGTTTGCCTGCTGTTGGGCGAAATGCCGGCGCCGCTGCGGCACAGGGTGATTTTTTATTTTTCCTGGATGCGGATGTTGTTTTACCCAAGGGTTTTATCCGCAATGTATACGAGGAAATGCAGGAACGGTATATCGACCTTGCCACCTGTGAAATACGGCCGCTTTCGGATTACCGCCTTGACAGAGTGCTGCATCGGATGATCAATTTAGCTGTTCTTCTCAGCCTCAGAATCGATCCAAAGGCATTTGGTTTCTGCATTTTTATTACCAAACGTCTTTTTCACAGGGTAGGCGGTTTTGACGAGACCATTTTTGTTGCCGAGGATAATGATTTAGTTAAGCGTGCATCTCTGATCAGGCCCCTGCACTACCTCAATTCGGCGCATATACTGGTAAGCATACGCCGTTTTGAAAAAGAAGGCCGCTTTTCCTATTTCAACAAGGGGATAAAGCTGAACCTTTACCGGACTTTCCGGGGAGAAATTCGCAGTGATGAAGTGGTTCAATACGAATTTGGTAATTATGAAAAACCGGAAGAAAAGGAAGATACCATTTTTCTTGACTGGCTTGAAGAACGCTTGCTTAAAGTAGAGGAAAAATCACGGAATTTCAATAAAATAGTTCCGGTGCAGAAAAATAATTCCGGTGTGATGCAGGAACACCCAAACCTTGGTGATTTTTCTCATTTGATGGAAGACCTTGATGCATATATGGGAAAAAAAGAGCGGCGGGTACAGCGGCGTCTCAAATGGAAAAATTTTTTCAAAATTAGAAAGCCTCGTTCAGAGCAACACAAATGAGGTGTACCATTGCATAATTTTTCTGACTTGGGTGTGCTGCCTGCTTTTACGGACATTCTGATGCAGAGGCACATCACACGCCCTACCGCTGTTCAATGTCTGGTAATCCCCCGGTTATTGGAAGGGAAGAGTCTGCTTTTCCGTTCTCCCACCGGCACCGGTAAAACATTCGCGTACCTTATCCCCGCCCTGCAGAGAATACTCGCAGAACCTGCCGATTCTGTTAATCTCAAGTCCGGCCCTGCAGTACTGGTATGTGCTCCCACTCTTGAGCTTTGTTCTCAAATTAAAAGCGAAGTTGATTTTTTACTGAACGGCCGGGGAAAGGTTTCCCTGCTTATTGGATCCGGTGATTTAAACCGCCAGATAGATTCCCTGAAAAAAAATAAACCCCTTGTTGCGGTTGGTAACCCTGGACGGCTGCTGCTATTGGCAAAAATGGGCAAGCTGAAATTTACCGGCCTGCGTTTTTTGGCGCTGGACGAAGCCGATCGCCTGGCTGAAAAAGAATGCCGTGAAGAAATGATCACCCTCTCACAGCTTATCATTGACAGGACAAGAGATAATCCTTCACTCATAGTTGCCGCCAATTCCGCTACGGTATCCGGCAAGACAAAAGAATTCCTGCACCCTCTTTTGGATAAAACCGAACTGCTGGAAACAGATGAACACGAAATATTACGGGAAAGAATACACCATTGGGCTATTTTTAGCGAGAGCCGTAAAAAAACACAAATGCTTATTTCACTAATCGCGGCGGCAAAACCGAAAAAAGCCCTGGTTTTTACCAACCGTTCTTTTGATGCGGGAAAAATCGTTTCCATTTTACAGAGTCATGCAATCGCCGCCGCCGGATTGTACAGCGGCAGAGATAAAATAGAAAGAAAAAAAGCAATCGATAATTTTCGCTCGGGGAAAGCGGCCGTACTGGTTTCGTCTGACCTTGCGGCGCGGGGCCTTGATATTCCCGGAATCAGCCATGTGATTGCACTTGATGTCAGTGAAAACAGGGATACCTACATTCACCGCGCTGGCCGCACCGGCCGGGCAGGAAAAACCGGCATCATGGTCAGTATAGGCGATGAAGTGGAAATGCGCCGCCTTGCCGCTCTGGAAAAAAAACTTGGAATAAAAGTTCAGCCAAAAGAGTTATTCCGGGGAAAGGTCTGCGATCCGGTACCCAGCGGCTAAAATACCAATTATTGATTTTTGTGGTTGGATGCATGTTTGCTTTGGGTGACTACTTCCCATTGCGTAACAAGCATTCCCGTAAGCATTATGATAAATCCCAATAATGTCCAGCGTCCGATTTTTTCGGCAAGGAGGAGCGCTCCTCCGAATGCGGCAAAACAGCCTTCAAAGCAAAGGATAATGGTGGCATGGGCGGGGGGTGCATCCCTTTGTGCTACCACTTGCAGAGTGTAGGCAATCCCCACCGAGGCCAGACCACCGTAAAGAATGGGGATCAGTGCTTCAACGGGGAAGGTGATTGTTTGAGCACCAAGTCCGGCAAGTAAAGCAGGGAAGGGTAACCATGTAAAAATTCCTGCGTCCAGCATGGCTGGATTGATACGTTCAATCAGAGGGGTGATAAGCGGCTCAGCCAAAAATGCTCCGGCAAGTGCGAGAATACCGCATACGCCAAACTGCCCTGCCGACAATACCAACGGGTCTATGTCTCGCCGCTCGGGGGCGGCGTGTACCAGCCTGTCGATCAACAGTACATGACCGGCCCAGAATATGGCACTTATCACCGTTATTATATCACCAGGATTTATTGAATCTGATTGTCCGGCAACACAGAGGAAATACAACCCGGTCAGAGTAAACACCGAGCCGATCCAGGTGGCAATTCCGGTTTTTCTGCCCAAAAAAATTCCGAAAATGGGAGTTAAAATTACGTAAATACCGGTAATAAAACCGGCGTTGCCTGCGGTAGTAAATAGAATGCCGATCTGCTGCAGGATAACCGCAATAAACAGACAGCATCCGGCGGCAAGCGGGTACAAACAGGTTTTTTTTACGGATGCAGATGCGGTATTCTTTTTTTTCCTAAGCAGGATTAACGGCAGAAGGGAAAGGCTTCCCAGAATAAAACGGATGCCGTTAAATGCAAACGGGCCTATATACTCCATGCCGGAACGCTGGGCGACAAAACCAAATCCCCAGATTCCGGCAGTAAGTAAAAGGAGAAAATCTGCCCTTAGAGCACGTTTATTCACTCTTCACGAATAATAGCTTCGCGGAAACCCGCCATTTCAATCCTGTCGGCTACGGACTGTACATCGGTTCCGCGTATACCTTTTAGCACAACTCTGTAAAAATCATTGTGCCGTTCATATTCCGGATTAAGCCCGGCATTTCTTAATGCGGTAAATGTATCTACCGCATTGCGCGCAACTCTGAAAGAACCAATTTGCATTGTGTATGTTTTATCCGGCGCTGGGTTCATTGGCGGAATAAGCCTTGCGCCGGAAATTGATGACGGCGGCAATGCTTCGGGAATTGTTTGCGGTAATGCAAATGTCTGAGGGATCTCTTGCTGCAGGGGAGGTAAAGGAACGGGCGCCGCAGGCGGCTGTGCGGGCTGCGTTGGCGGGAATATGGTTACCGTTATTGGCGCATAAGGCCCCTGAGCTGCTGTATCTGAAGGTCCCGGAGTAACAGTTACCTGGGGGTGTTGCAGTGTTGGCTGCGGAGGGGGCGGTTGTTGAATCGGCGGTAATGGCATAACGGGAGGATGGACCGGCAAAGGCTGCTGTACCGGCGGTTGAACCGGCTGCTGTGTTTGAATTGTTGGCTGCTGCTGGACCGGAGGCAGGTTAAAACCCGGGTGCATCGGCTGAGCCGGAGGCTGAACCAGTGGTTGTTGTACATAAACCGGAGGAATTACCGCCTGACCATGTTGGCCGGCAGACTGGATTACATCTACCACTACCGGAGCGGTGCCTGTTATCAGCATTTCAAGCTGTTCGGCAGCAGCTCTTGAAACATCGATTATCCGGCCGGCGACAAATGGTCCGCGGTCATTTATTCTGACTGTAACCTGCCGGTTGTTATGCCTGTTGGTAACGAGTACAATTGTACCAAAAGGCAGAGTTGGGTGTGCGGCAGTTAGCAGGGCGGAATTAAAAATTTCTCCCGAAGCAGTCGGTCTGCCGTTAAATTCCGGCCCGTACCAGGATGCAATTCCTTCCTGTCTCATAGCTTCCATTGACTGGGCTGACACAGATATGGGAACAAACAATAAGGCAATGCAAATGGTCAATATAAAGAAAATCGTTTTCATATAATATCTATCGGCATTTTTTTTCCTGAATTGCATTAAATTTATACGGTTTGAATTTACGGATCTATCGTTTTTTGCTTGCCGTTAATGCAGCCGCTTTTGCGTCAACCGAGTTCAGGATTATTGAAAGTTTCTCTTTTTCAATGAGGTCAATAAGACGGGCTTCGGTATAGCGTTTTGCTTCATCGGTAAAGACCCCTACTGTCATACATACACCTTTGCCTGCCTTTGCTTCTTTCAAATGAGAATGAAAATCGCGGACAATCAGTTCCCCAATGGCCCCCTGTGTGCGTATAAACCTGAACATTATCAGATCTGACCACTTGGGCGTGTTTACTTCCGCCAGAATATCCGCCCATTCGTTTTTATGGACCGATATATTCGTCACCTTTACCTTTGCTCTTGTAAAATAAGTCATCACTATCTTTCGGCAAAGGGCGACAAAATCGGCGGATGAAGCCATCAGGAAAATCTGAAGGTTTCTGTTGGCGTTAAGTTCCTGATATTTTGTTATAAGGACATTAACATCCTTGTACGAGGGGTTATCTGCTTGCAAAAGTTTGAGAACAGCCAGAGCCTTACCCATTTCGTTCTGCTTGATGTACGTGGTTGCCAGATAATACTGAAGTTCCGCAAGAATGTCAGGTTTAATATTCTGGTGCTTAAGCCCCATCTCAAAATCCTGTATTGCAAGGTCATTACGGCGAACTTCAACATGGATTGTACCGGAAATAAGGCAGGCGCTGGGGCCCATCACCGGATCTACCCGGAGATGGTTGAAAATTCGCAGCGCTTGATCGGTTTGATTCGCTTCATAATAACATTCAGCCAGGGTATACAGGGATTCTTTATCATCCGGGGCAAGCTCTATTGCCTTGCGGATAAAACTCATTGCTTCTTTGGGTTTTTTCAATCTGAAATAAGCATGCCCCATGTAGCGGAGTACAGCCGGGCTTTCCGGGTTCATGGCTTGTGCCATTTTGAGCAATTGAATTGCTTTTTCATAGTTTTTTCGTTCAAATTCCAGTGTCCCCAAATTGAAATTTACTTCAAAATTGTTCTGCTTCAGGCTGCGCGCCATGGTAAAGCCTTTGTAAGCCTGATCGGTCATGTTTAACTTGAGTGCGGAAAGAGCGTAACGGGAATGAACCTCAAAAGCCTCTATTCCGGGAATCTGGGTCCTTGAGATTAAATCCGACAGGGTTTCATAGGCTTTCATCGCCCTGTCCCAGGACTCATCTCCAAAATAAACATCACCAAGAACCGACAGGGCTTCTGCGTCAAGGGGATTATGAGCAAGCCGTCTGTTGGCTTCCTGTAACCTGGAATCTCGGTCTTTTGAGCGTTTTTTCCCGAAAGAAGCATCTCCCTTCCGGTTCATTATAAAAATGAAAGCACCAACAATAAGAACGAGACATACTGCTGCAATTAAAATCGGAATCATCTTACTTTCAAGTATCGGTTTTTTTCATCTTTTATAAACCAGTTAATTTGCCGATGATTTTAGTAATGAGTTATGAAGGAGCTTGAGTGATGGCAGGGACTATCGGTATTAAGATTGCTAACGGCGATTTTTATCCAATAATTGATGAAAATTCAACGATAAAAAAACGGCTTGTTCTTACTACAGTGCATGATCGGCAGGCCAGCGTCCAAATAGATCTCTTCAGGAGTATTTCAAAATCCATGCTTGATGCTCAATATATGGGAACCTTGATTGTCGAGAACGTGAGGCCAAAAAGCAAAGGTGAACCATCCATTGAATTGATTCTTTCATCCGGCTCAGACGGTATTATTGCCGCTGAAGCGCGTGATCTTGATGCCGGAGCAGGGGGAGAACCCCATATACTCAATGTTTCACTTAAAACAATAGCTTCAGACGGTCTGGAAGATGACTTTTCTGATTTAGGTTTTGATAATAATGCTTCGAATATTCCTGCCGGTTTATTCAGCCAGTCTTATGAAAAAAAAGAAGAAGTGCGCAAATTCCCCTGGTTTATAATGGCTCTTTCCACATTACTTGTGGTTATTGGTATTGCTTTGCTCTGGTTTTTCTTTCTGGGCGGCAGGGATACGCTGAGACAACTGGAATCACAATGGGCGCCGCTTTCACAGGCAAGGCAGGCTGAATTATCTGCTTCATCGTCAACATTCGGGACTTCTCCGGAACAACCACCGGTTATCAGAGCACCGGGTACTCCACCTCTGTACAGGGGCTCTGATTCGGACGAACCTGTGCGTGAACGTCCGCCGGCACCTGTATCTTCGTTCAATGTTCCCGCTGTTATACCTGCTGATGGTTTTGAATATCAGATACAGTGGGATGATACCCTTTGGGATATAGCCGAAGCCTTCTATCGGACACCCTGGCTTTTCCCGGAAATAGCAGAATTTAATAATATTCAAAATCCCGACTTGATTTTTGCAGGAAGAAGCGTCATAATTCCTCCAATAAATTAATAGGTTGCCATTTTATGTTTAAATCTCTTGCCGCATGTTTTGTCGTGCTATTTCTGTGCTTAAATTCGTGTATGAGTGTTACAACAGTACTTTCATTAACCTCATGTGAAACAACAACAAAGGATAGTGCTGATGAATTCTACAAAGGCCTTAAAATGAGGCATGCAGGGCAAATTACAGAAGCTATCGCTTATTTTGAACAAGCTCTGGGTGAACAAAATACCTATATTGCCGCTGCTGCAGCCACTGAACTGTTAAGTTTGTTTTCTGCCGGAGCAGAGATTTCGGCAATGGAACAGGCCAGGGAGAAAACAGCAGGAATTTGGGCGGCTGCTTTGGATGCACTGGAACAGCCTGAAAACAAGGAAAAAATTCTTGATCTGGTTCTGGGGAACGGAAGTCGCCCGCTTGATGAAGCCTCATTGTACGCACTGCGGGAATTCCGTACTTTTCATAATGCAAATGCCGGCGCTTCCGGTCCACTCAGTGCCGTGGAAAACGCTGTTGTCGACGGCCGTATTGCCGCTGCCCGTTCCAGTTACACCGACGCCCTGGCATATTTCAGAATCGCCCTGGCAGATTCACCGTTGATTTTTTTCCGTTATCCTCTCCTCATTACTGATCTGGGAAACAGTTTTCAGTACACAGCAACGGGCAGGGAAGGGATAGAGCTGTTCCAGAGATGGGAAAGAGAAATTTCTGCAAATGCGGCAATGCGGAATGCCATCCCTGCAGGTGAAGAAAACAATGTACGTTATCGGCTTGTATATCATATGGGAAGAATAGCCAGACAGCGCGGGCAGAGCGGAATTGAATTCTTTGAACGGGCGGTACCTCTTGCACAATCGCTCCCCGGAGAAATGGCTGATCCGCAGATAAACGCCTGTATTTGGTACATTTTAGATGGTTCTCTCGAACCTTCCCGCGGCGGTAATCCCGACAGAATAATCAGGAATGTGGAAAGATACGCTCCCCAGTGGCGCAGTGACACTCATTTTGCCGATGTGTTTGACCGGCTGGCGCGTGAGCTGCTCATTGGACAGCAATGGGGAAATATGCTGCGTGTTTTTACATTGGTGCGGAATAGTTCACGTTCGGTAACAGCACGATTCGCCTGGATTATCGGCAGATCAATAGAGGATGGGCTTTTTTCCGGGGCGGATATGAGGCAGGCCAATACTATCCTGGCTTCTGAACCGGCAACGGTTCCGGGTGAACCGCCCGGAAAAGCATTTCTGCGTATTGCTTACAATGTTGCGCCCATTTCGGCAACTTTGGGCAATCAGACTCTGTATTTCCGCTGGCTGGGTGCAGTAGCCGTTGATGAGCCTTTTCTTTCACTGCCGGTAACATCGCCGGCAGAAGTTCAACCGGAATACAGCGATGCACTGTTGTTCCTTCTGGGTTTTTTTGATAATGATGCCGTGCAATTTGCTCCCCGGTTTATTAGGGCAATGGAAAACGATATTTCCACGGATGAATTGCGCTGCATTGCCGGAGCGCTGGCCGCAGTAGGGCAATACCAGGAATCAATACGGATGGTATCTGCATATTCAAGACGGAACGGTCATCAAATTACCAGACGGGATATGGAACTGTCGTATCCAAATCCGCACAGGGAATATGTTGAACATTATGCGCGGATTATGGGGATTGAACCGGCAGTTATGTTTGGCCTTATCCGCATAGAAAGCGCGTTTAACCCCATTGCCGTCTCCCGATCCGGAGCTGTTGGTCTTACCCAGCTTATGCCCGCCACCGCCCGTGAAGTGGCAACGCGAATCCGCAATGAGGGAGGCCCTGATTATTTCCTCGGCGAAAATGCGGAAGCTGCAGCAGATAATGATGAAGAAACCGCGAATCTTGCACGTAATATGCGTAATCCGGCGGCGAACATCCACATTGGCACCGATTATCTTGCCTATCTCATCAACAACCGGATGCATGATCTTCTGCTTGCATTGCATGCATATAATGGTGGTTTTGGCCGTGTGAATCGCTGGCGTGCCGCTTCTCCCTTTCCGGTAGACCTGTTCGCGGAAACTATCCCGATTACCGAAACAAGAGGTTATGGCAGAAATGTTTTGGCTTCTGCCGCTGTGTACAGGGAATTGTATTACCGCTAACACGAGACAACTAACCGAGTTGTCTCGCAAGACTATTACTCTTTTCCAATATCCTTGCGATACCCCATGCCTTCAAAACTGATTGCTTCAAGCCCCCGGTAAGCGGCGGAAAAAGCTTCTTCGGCATTGGGTCCATAAGCAGAAACGGTCAATACCCTGCCTCCCGTTGTCCGCAGCGGAGCGTCTTCGGCAGCACTTTCAGCGGCGCCGCTGATGAAAATTTTTCCGCCGGTTTTTTCCATCGCTGCCGCGTCAATGGTAATGGTATCGCCTTTACGATAGGGGCCGGGGTAGCCGCTGGATACCGCGACCGGTGCACAGACTGCGCCCGGTTTCCAGGCAAGCGAAAAATCCCTGCTTTCGAGTATTGCCGTACAGAGATCGGTCAGGTCGAAATCCATTAACGGCAGTACCGCCTGGGTTTCGGGGTCGCCAAGGCGCACATTGTATTCCAGCAGGTAACAGCGGTCTTCGTTCACCATTACCCCAAAAAAAATAAAACCCCGGTAATCCAGGTTCTCAGCTATCATGCCGTTAAGCGTAGGCTGTAAAATCGATGTTAAAAAATCATTTTGTGCTGCCTGAGAAAAATCGGGGACAGGAGCTATGGCGCCCATGCCGCCGGTATTCGGTCCTTGTGCACCTTCAAAGCGGCGCTTGTGATCCCTGGCAGAAATGAACGGTAAAATATACCCGCCGCTGCCGGTAATGCGCCTGTCTGCCGACGGACAGGATACCGCCGCCAGCACGGATATTTCTTTCCCTGTAAGAAATTCCTCCAGCAACACCGAGTTTCCCGCATCGCCCAGACTTTTGTCCCGCATGAAAGAAACAAGTGTTTCCTCGGCCTGGGCTAAACTCTGCGCTATGACCACGCCTTTTCCCGCTGCAAGGCCGTCTGCCTTAATCACCAGGGGCGCGCCGCCCGGAGGTGGCGTGGCTTTTCCGGCATGAGCCTCAAAATGTTCAGCCGCAAAGGAAAGCGCTGCTTCAAAGCTGGTAAAGTTGCTGCTTTTCGCGGCACGCACCCCGTATTTTGCCATAAATGCCTTTGAATACATTTTGCTGGATTCAAGCTGCGCCGCCTTTTTTCCCGGTCCGACCACCGCAAGCCCTGCTTCACGGAATGTATCTGCAATGCCTTCGGCAAGGGGCAGTTCCGGACCAATGACGGTTATATCTATGTTTTCCCGCAGGGCAAATGCTTTCAGTTCTTGCTGCCCAGCCGCAGAAGCCGGATCCGCTGTGAGCGGCACATTCTCGCACCGTGCTTCCTGTGCTGTCCCCCCGTTCCCCGGCCCGACAAACACTTTTTCAGTCTTTGGCGATTGAGCAAATTTCCAGGTCAGTGCGTGTTCCCGCCCTCCTGAACCAACGATAAGAATTTTCATCTTAAACCGTATATGTCGAAGCGCTGGTCGTTCCGCCTTGTCCGGTCCAGTTCGTGTGGAAGAACTCGCCGCGGGGTTTGTCGGTACGCTCATACGTGTGCGCGCCAAAGTAATCCCGCTGGGCCTGCAGCAGGTTTGCCGGAAGCCGCTCGCTGCGGTAACCGTCAAAGTAGGCAAGTGCGCTGGAATAAGCCGGAACAGGAATCCCGTTTTGCACTGCCGCTGTAACAACCCGCCGCCACGAGGATTGGGCATCTTCAAGTACCCCGGTAAAGAAAGGATCAAGCAGCAGGTTTTCCAGGTTGGGGTTTTTATCAAAGGCCTCTTTGATTTTTCCGAGGAAGACCGACCGGATAATGCAGCCGCCGCGCCATATCATGGCAATGCCGCCGTTATTAAGGTTCCATTTGTATTCTTTTGCCGCTTCACGCATCAGCAAATAGCCCTGGGCATACGAAACAACCTTGGATGCATACAGCGCTTTTTCCAGGTCTTTGATGAATGCGGCCTTATCCGCCGCAGCGGTGATTTTTGGCGCCGAAAACACTTTTGATGCACGTACCCGTTCATCTTTTACTGCGGAAAGGCAGCGCCCAAAAACCGCTTCTCCTATGAGGGTAAGCGGTACACCAAGGGTTAGGGCGGAAATGCCCGTCCACTTGCCCGTACCTTTCTGCCCGGCAGTGTCAAGGATTTTTTCTACAAGCGGCCCGCCATCAGTATCTTTGTACCGGAGGATGTCTCGGGTTATTTCAATCAGATAGCTGCCGAGGCTGCCGTTGTTCCACTCGTCAAAGACATCGCCCATTGCATCACCGGAAAGACCAAGGACATTTTTCATAAGGTCGTAGGTTTCACAGATTAACTGCATGTCGCCGTATTCAATGCCGTTATGAACCATTTTAACAAAATGCCCGGCGCCGTTTTCTCCCACCCATTCGCAGCATGGAACATTTTCTGCCCCGTCCGCGTCAACCTTGGCGGAGATTGCCTGAAACACCGGCTTTACCGCAGGCCATGCCGCAGGGGAACCGCCGGGCATAATCGAAGGCCCTTTTAACGCGCCTTCTTCGCCGCCTGAAACGCCGGTACCTATATACAACAATCCTTTGGACTCAACATAAGCAGTGCGCCGGATTGTGTCCTCAAAATTGGAATTCCCGCCGTCAATGATAATGTCACCTTTTTCAAATACGGCAAGAAGCTGTTCAATGGCATCATCCACCGGCTGACCCGCTTTTACCATGATAAATGCCTTGCGCGGGCTGCTCAGGTTTGCCGCCAGCTCTTCCATGCTGTGGCAGCCGGTGATTTTTTTTCCGGCGCCTCTGCCCTGTACAAAATCGTCTACTTTCGAGGTAGTCCGGTTATAGACCGCCACGGAAAAGCCCTTGCTTTCCATGTTTAATACGAGGTTTTCACCCATGACTGCCAGCCCGATAAGGCCGATGTCTGCTTTTGCATTTCCCATAATTTTCTCCTTTGTATTTCTATAAATTCATTTCATTCGTTTGCGGTGATTGATAGATCACGGTATTCCGCTCAAGATCGATCATCCGTACAGAAAGGCGCCTCATTGAACCAATCCCGTAAACAGAGATCAGGACAAATGTATTTACCCCGGCTTCACGTCCTATGCTTACCAGTTCATGGTCGCTGACATATCCCATTAGCTGATAATTCCTTTCAGCATCCAGCAATGCCCTGTTACTTCTGTCAACAATGGTAACATTTCTTGATTGCAGCCCTGCAGTGATACTGTTGGTAATAAATTCGGCAAGATCCCTGTCACTTTCGGAATTGTTTATCAGTGCAACCCTTGCCGCATTCGGTAAGTGTGCAAAAATCGTATTAATCATTAATGTGATTACTGCGTCCCGCTGGTTTTGGGTTTCCCTGAAACCGGAAACCGCATCCGCTTCACTCATTGTTCTTCTTATTCGCGCTACTTCCGCAGATGCTCTTGGATTACTGGTCTCACTAAAAATTCTTTCAAAAAATACGGCAGCTCCGTTCATATCTCCCTGCGCTTCGATGAGAATGCCGGTATTGTATGCGGCTGCAAAGCTGTTCGTATCCCGGTAAATTCCCAGAAATTCCTCCTGGGCGTTTCTGTAATTACCTGATCTTGTCAGCGACATGGCGTTTTTTGCCCGCTGCTTGACAACTTTGTCTTTGGATGTTTCTCTCATAAGCTGACGGCGCTCCGTGACCGAATACGGCGCCAAATCGCGGTTAAGGTTTGCCATGTTTCTTGATATAATAGTATCAATCATGCTTTCCGGCGTTGCCAACTTAACCTGTTCTTCATTAGAGTCTGACCGTTTGTCCGATTTTGTTATTATTCCGATTATGCTTCCGTCTCTTGCCCGGGTAAGCCGGTAATTAAACGACATTTCGACTTCCCGTTCGTAGACCGTATACTTTATTTCATTGCCGTCTCTGTCTTTTCTTGTTTGCTCACTCGAAGAATTATTTACAGTCAATGAAACAACCTGCCCGGTAAAAAGAGCGTCAACGTGATTACCGATATTCTCATTAACGGAACGAAGCCGTGCAATTTCCGGGTAAGCTATTACATTAAAATGACCCATTGCATGAATATTTGTTGTTGCCGTTGTAGTTAAGTTATTTGCAGCGATTCTTTGCAGTGCAGAATAGTCCGATACAGTAAACGGCTCTATGGAGATACTTTGCAGTCCCCTGGTATCCAGATTAGGAAGCCGCTGCACCTGTACAGGTACTGATGTTACGCATCCTCCAAGAATAACCGCCAATACAATGAGCGCCCATAATGGCATTTTTTCTTTCATGGAAACCCTCTCTGGCGGTATTATATCATTTAGGTGTATGTATTGCAATCTTTAGAGAAACTTGTTACACTTCCACCATCTCGGTTGTTTTTCATTGATAAAAGCCGGATTATTGTACATGCAGAGACACCGGCTGTTTTTTATTTTACAAAAGAGGAGTTTTTTATGAAGAACCTCATATTTTTCGTACTGATTGGTGCAGTACTGCTAACCGGAACAGTTCTGATTGGGTGTGCATCAATGCAGTTGGACTACCTGGAAGAAGGCACTGCTACAGGCCCGGCACAGGTGCGCCAGGGCATGGATATTAATCCGAGGGAAATCACCGTCTGGGGTATCTATAAAAATGGAAAACGCCAGGTGGTTAGTATCTCTCCCTCAAATATCACGTTTAACAAGCACTCTCCGGGGCCTCAAGAAGTAAAAATCAGAGTGGGTGTCCTCACGACCCAGGAGACGAGCTTTATGACAGAAGTAATGGCGTTGCAGCAATTGACCGTTGCTACCCAACCCAGAGTCGCGATCTTCAAACAGGGACAGACACCCGACCCTGCATGGCCGGGTATTGAAATCCGGGGTACGTGGGACAGTATGGGGAGTCAAAGAGTTGACCTTTCAAGCTGCGTTGTCACGGGTTTTCTGCCAAACCAGTCTGGCAGGCAGACTATCAGGGTCACATTCGAAGGGTTACAGACCACATTTGATATAGATGTCCGGGCCATGGCGAGCATGGAAATAACCCAACCGCCGGTAAAGCTTGATTATGCCCAGGGTGATACCCTTGATCTGACCGGCCTGAGAGTGGTGGGTATTTGGGAGGGTTTCCCCTCGGAAGAATTGACTGTTACCATGAACGACATTACCGGCTTTAATTCTAATAATGTTGGTATCCAGCGTGTTGTGATCACCAGGAACGACAGGACCGCTTTCTTTGACACTGAAGTTATGGCACTGACCAGTATTGTGGTGAGGCAAGAACCTAATAAAGTTAATTATAGAATTGGAGAACCTCTCGACCTCTCAGGCATTATTGTAGAGGGCCGCCTTACCGGTGCAGACCCGACGAAAATCAGGGAAATAATCATCCCGATAGATCAGCTCACTGTAGACGGCTATGATCCGAACCGCCCCGGCAGAGTGGGTGTGACGCTCAGGGTGAGGGGACAAATTGCCAACATTTTTGTGAATGTGGTGGCAGAGTGATGGCAAACCCCTCATAGAAAAATAGGTGCATGGAACAACAGCCCTGTTATCTGGCAGAGTCGGGTAGCAAGGGCTGTTTCTTTTTTGGGATTGTAATGAATAAAAAAACTGTTTTTCTGTTATTTTGGGTACTATCGGCATGCTTCACGGTTTCCGCGCAGCAGATTTTTGACCCTGAAAGTGATTTTCAGGTAAGATCTGTAAATAACGGCAGATCGATGGAAATAACCGATTATATTGGGGCAAGGCAGACAGTACGTATTCCCCGGCGAATTCAGGGATTGCTCGTTACCGGTATTGGTGAAAGCGCATTTCATGATAAAGAGGTAATCAGGGTAATAATTCCCGACAGCGTTACCTCCATAGGAGACAAGGCTTTTTCTCTTTGCTCCGGTCTTACCGAAATAACCATACCCAATAGTGTTACATTCATTGGAGATATGGCTTTTTGGGGCTGCACGAGCCTTGTCGATATAATCATTCCCAATAGCGTTATAACTATTGGAGACGGGGTTTTTAGGAATAACACCAACCTTACCAGCGTCATCATTGGGAACAGTGTTACTTCAATTGGGGTTTTTACTTTTGAAGGTTGCACCAGCCTAAGATCAATTACCATAGGTAACAGCGTTACCTCAATTGGAGTAGGTGCTTTTAGCAGCTGCATCAGTTTAATCTCGATTACCATCCCTGCCGGCATTACCTCAATAGGAGTGGGTGCTTTTATTTATGATAGCCTTGCCAGCGTAACATTTAACAGGAGCAATACCACAATAGTCCATGCATTCCTTGGTAACTTAACAGACATGTATGCAAGCGGCGGCGCAGGGACATATACCACTGATAATCCGGGTTGGAATGCGGAGTGGATAAAGCAGTAGAGCTAGGCTTGCCGTTTTATCCCCAAATACACTAATATGCATTAAGATGGGAAAAACCTTTGTTTTTGTGAATCAAAAGGGGGGGGTGGGTAAAACTACTTCTGCGCTTAATATTGGCGCCTACCTTGCTCAGGCAGGCAGGAATGTTCTGCTGGTGGACTTTGACGCACAGGCAAACCTTTCCAGCGGCGTTGGCGCACATCCGCTTAAACCGGGAGTTTACGAGCTGCTTTCGGGTACAACAACAATTGATAAAGCAATAAAGAAGACGGCAGTTCCCCGCCTTGATGTGATTCCGTCCGGCATAGACCTGTCAGGCGCGGCTGTAGAGCTAATCGGGCTTACGGACCGTGATTTATTCCTGAAAAAAGCTCTTGCGCCGGTTAAAAACAACTATGACTTTATTTTAATAGACTGCCCCCCCAGCCTTGGTGTGCTGACATTGAACGGCATGGCTGCAGCCGATTCGGTGCTTATCCCCATGCAGTGCGAGTATTTTGCCATGGAGGGTTTAAGCCTCCTCTTGCAGACCATTCAGCGTATTCAGCGTAGTTTGAATAAATCACTGGAAATAGGGGGAATTTTTTTTACCATGTACGATTCCCGTACGAAACTCGCTCATGATGTGGTAAAACAGGTTAGTGCCTATTTTAAAAACAAGGTTTTTTCGACAGTTATCCCCCGCAATGTCCGCCTGTCGGAAGCGCCTTCTCACGGTCAGCCCATTATCCTGTACGATCCCCAGTGTTCCGGAGCACGTGCTTACCAAAGTCTTTCACAGGAAATAATCCTGCGATACGGAGGTTCCGGCAGTGGTACGTAAGACAGGACTTGGAAGGGGGTTGGATGTACTCATTCCTGTTAACGATTTCGATGAAGTGCAAAAAGGAACGGTAGCACAGCTTGCCATTGACAGGTTTGCACCCAACCCCGATCAACCCCGAAAGTATTTTGATGAAGCAGAGCTTAAGGAATTGGCGGACTCCATTGCCGTACACGGCATCATTCAGCCGGTTATCGCGGCTGACGCACAGGACGGTTCTTATATCATCATTGCCGGTGAGCGGCGGATCAGAGCTGCCCGGCTGGCTGGCCTTTCCGAGGTTCCGGTAATTATTCGCGAATACACCGATCAGAAGCGCATGGAAATTTCACTTATCGAAAACATCCAGCGCACCGATCTTAACCCCATTGAAGAAGCTTCTGCTTATAAAAATCTGATGGATTTTGCCCGTTTGTCGCAGGAAGAACTCGCTGCACGGGTTGGAAAAAATCGCTCTACGGTAACGAATGCCCTGCGGCTGCTGAAACTTCCGGCAGATATGCAAAAAAGCCTTGAGAACAGGAGCATTACCTCCGGTCACGGACGCGCCCTGCTTTCGGTGGCGGATAAAAAGTTACGGGAACAATTATTCAGGGATATTACCGCTAAAGGGCTTTCGGTTCGCGAAGCTGAAGAACGGGTGTCGGCGTTAAATACCAATCGCGGCGCAAGCACTTCGGTTGTTGAAAAAAAAACGCCGCTTCCTGCAAAACGCCCTGTGGAAATTACCGAAATGGAAGAAAAGTTCATCGAAAAGCTGGGAACAAAAGTTACCATTGACGGCGGGCTGGAAAAGGGGAAAATTCACATTGAGTATTTTTCCATGGACGACCTGGAAAGACTATATGAAATATTGGGCGGTTAGCAATGAAAGCGGCATTTCCCGGTTCGTTTGACCCCCCCACTTTAGGGCATCTCAATATTATCCAGCGGGCAGCAGGCATTTTTGACGAGCTTCTTGTTGTTATTGCCGAAAACCGCCAAAAAAAATACCTCTTTTCCGCAGAGGAACGGGCAGCCATGCTCCGTCAGCTTGCCGGAGAGCACAGTAATGTGTCAGTATGTGTCTGCGATATTCTGATTGTTGATTTTTTACGGAAGGAAGGCATCAATCTTTTAATCCGCGGTGTACGGGGAATGGAAGACTTTTCCTATGAATTCGAACTTTCCATGGTATACAAGGCTCTTGATTCCGGTATTGAAACGCTTTTTATGACCACTGACCCCGAATATTTTGTCCTGCGTTCTTCATCCATTAAAGAGATTGCTGCTTTTAAGGGTAATGTTACCGGGATGGTTCCGCCCTTGGTTGCAGAAGAGCTTGAAAAAAAGTACAGGTTACTTGGTATAACAACCCTTCAAAAGTGACAAGTGAAAAATACCATATCCGGTGCTCTCTGTTCACAGGGCCGGACGATTCGGGTGTCAGTCTTCTGTGCTTGTCCGTTGTTCAATCGGACCGCCTGCCCAGACCCAGTTAGGCCATGAACCGTTGTAGTTAAGAACACGCTGCGGCCAGCCTATAATATCAATTAGAATAAAATAGACCATGGAAGTTCTCGTCCCGCCGCTGCAATGGACAATGATTTTGGCATCCCTGGGGATGACACTGAACAAGTCTTCATAGTGGGTTTTAGGGAAATTCATGCCGGTACCAAGATCAATAAAATAATCAGGATAACGGAATGTTATGGCGCCGGGAATTATTCCGGCATTCTGTTCACCCTGAGTTCTGACATCCAATATAACCCAATTCTCGTTATCGAGAGCGTCCATAACATCTTTAAAATCAGCACGTACATTACCCACATTCATACGGGCAATGTATTCGCGGGGTTCTCCGGGTGCGGCAGGACGGTTATTCACTGTTCCGCCTGCGTCGAGCCACGCTCTGGTCCCGCCTTCAAGGATCCTTGCATCTTTATGCCCATAAGCCATGAGATTCCAAACAATGCGTGTACCCCACAAACTGTTATTGTCACAATAGGCTATAACGATGGTGTTATTGCAGATGCCATGCGCTCCCAAAACAGCTTCATGGACTTCTTTGGTTTCAATATCAAACGTATTGCCTTCAAATTCCCGTATAAAAGATCCACGCGCTATCCAGATGGCTCCGGGAATGACCTGACTGGGGTTTTCTGAAAAGTCAACCACGACAACATTGTCCTGCTGCATGAACTCCTGAAGCTCTGTCACAGAGACCCATCTTTCGGGAAATGCCCTCTCTCCGGCATCACGAGCGGGTCCGGTGACAATAACGGGGACAACGGGCGCTCTTTGGCAGCCAGGAAACAATCCAAATGAGAATATTATAATAAAAACCACAAGTACCGGCGCCGGTTTTTTCATGTCTTTCACCTCCAAATGTTACCGGTAATTATAAACCCCTGACCGGGGGATTGTCCAGTAATCAATTATTAATATATGATATTTTAAAGTGAGGAATGTACGATTTATTTGAAAAATATCCGGATTGCGACTTTAATTAAAATAATTATCCCTGTTTATTTATTTTGCGCTGTTGTCATTTTTTTTAGTTTTATTTATTATAATTCGGCAATCCAGGAAAGAAATGAAATTCTCCACAGAACTCTGGAAGGCTTGGGCGGAGCTCTCGTCTGGCAGGCAACCCCTGCGCTGCATAACGCTCAAGTAAGAGCCGATGCGATGTATATTGTACTTATTTTTGTCATTGGGATTAGTGTGGCTATCACACTGGCTTCCCTGTTTATAATAACCTATAAATTATTGCCCATAAGAAACCTTGTAAATACAGCCACCGAATTGTCAAAGGAAAATATTGAAAATAATGTAATAATTCCCCATGATGAACTGGGTTTTCTTACCAGGGAACTTGCGCATAAGATACAGAGTCTTGATGCGAATATGAAGTTATTGGAAGATGCAGTTGAAAAAGCGAATTCAGCAAGCAAAGCAAAAAGCGATTTTTTATCAAATATGAGCCATGAGATACGCACTCCGATGAATGCGATTATTGGCATGACATCCATTGCCAAAAAAGAAAAAGACCCGGATCGAATAAACTATGCTATTGAAAAGATTGAAACCGCTTCATCACATTTGCTTGGTGTTATAAATGATATTTTAGACATATCAAAAATAGAAATGAATAAACTGGAATTATCGTGTATTCATTTTGATTTTACCAGTATGATTGACAGAGTCTGCAATGTTATTACAACTAAAATACAGGAAAAACAGCAGCATTTTTCACTTGATATAGACCCTGAAATACCAAAAATTGCATGCGGAGACGATCAGCGTTTAGCACAGGTGATTGTTAATCTTCTGTCAAACGCCTGCAAATTTACGCCTGAAAACGGTACTATCACGTTTAATGCCAAACTGATAAGCATACAGAATGATTCTTGTATTATTCGGATGGTAATACAGGATTCCGGTATAGGCATCTCAAAAGAAGAGCAGGGAAAATTATTCAATAAGTTTCATCAGGCCGAAGCCGGTATTTCCCGAAAATACGGCGGAACCGGTTTGGGGCTGGCCATTTCGAAGAGCATTGTGGAAATGATGGGCGGTGATATTTGGGTAGAATCGGAACCGGGGAAAGGCGCAAGTTTTATCTTTACGGTAAATCTTGGAATTCCGGATAATACAGACGAAACCATCAGCATCGGAGATGCCGCCGCTGAACAGGGAGTCGGCATAAAAATAACGGAGGAGAGTGATTTTTCCGGAAAAGTGATATTACTGGTGGATGATGTTGATATCAACCTGGAAATTGCATGCGCGCTTCTGGAACCGACAGGAGTAACCATAGATACGGCAGTAAATGGAAATGATGCGGTTGATGCATTACTCGCCAACCCTGATCGGTATGATCTGATTTTCATGGATATTCAAATGCCGGGAATTGACGGGATGGAAGCCACAAGGATGATCCGGCAGCTTGATATACCCAATGCCGTAACCATACCTATTATTGCCATGACAGCAAATGTGTTCAAGGAAGATATCGAAAAATGCCTGGATTCCGGAATGAACGCCCATGTAGGAAAACCCATAAACATGGACGAAGTTATGAAAATTTTATCGCACTACCTGTAAAATAGTGCCTGTCCCCGGAATTTGACAAAATTGCCGAAAATGTCAACGTCCATCTTGACAATAATTACTGCTTTTGCTATTCTCATATCCAGAAAAGGAAATGTAAAACTAACCGGGTTTTACAAAATGCACAAGAGAGGTTAGATATGGCTGTACCCAAATTTAAAACATCAAAAGCACGGACCCGCCGTCGGCGGTCTATTAACATGAAGCTTACCGCTCCCAATCTGATCCAATGCAGCACCTGCGGAAACAAGGTTCTTCTGCACCGGGTCTGCCAAAAATGCGGATTCTACCGGGGGCGGCAGGTAATAATTCCCGATTCTAAAGTTTAATACCAAAGAGAGGAAAAAATGGACGAATTGTTTGAAAAAATGAAAAAACTCATTGCCGAGAAGCTTGAGGTCGATGAGGGAAAGATCACCATGGAGGCATCTTTCCGCCAGGATCTTGGCGCAGACAGCCTGGACACTTATGAGCTGGTCTATGCCATTGAGGAGGAAATGGGCATTTCCATTCCTGACGAGAAGGCCAATGAATTCGAAACAGTCAAGGACGCTTACGAATTTATCAAATCCCAGCAAAAATAGCCAGGGCGATCCGGCTCTGGGACCGGAAAGAAAGAAACAGTTGGCGGCTTTTCAAAAGACCGCAAAGATAAGGTTCAAAAGTCTTGCGCTTTTGAACCTGTCTTTTGTTCACCGTTCCCTGTCCAATGAAACATGCATTTATTGTACCGTAGATTCATTAAACAACGAACGGCTGGAATTCCTCGGTGATTCCATTTTGGGCGCTTCCTGCGCTACTCTGTTATATAAAATGTATCCCAATATAACAGAAGGTGAGCTGGCTAAAATAAAGTCTGTTACTGTTTCCGAAGAAGTGCTGTCAGAAGTTGCAAAACACCTGCAGCTTGACGCTATGCTGCTGTTGGGCAAAGGAGAGGAACTTTCAGGCGGGCGCGGGAAAAAAGCAATCCTCGCCGATGCTCTTGAAGCTCTTATCGGCGCGCTGTACCTTGACAGCGGTTATAATGCCGCTTTTGCCTTTGTCAGCCGATACTTTACTCCCGAAATTAACCGGGTTACAGAGAACGATTACCATCGTGATTACAAATCGCTGCTGCAGGAATTTTGTCAGCGTCATTTCCGTACCTATCCGCAATACCGTCTTGCCAAACTATCCGGCCCGGATCATGAGCGTATATTCCGAATGGAAGTCAGCGTGAATGGAACTGTTTACGGGCCGGGTTCCGGCCGCAATAAAAAAACCGCCGAGCGGGAAGCGGCAAAAATGGCATATATGGCGCTGGATGGATTAATTAAATAAAATGACTTGTGTCGATTTCCAGATCTTTCAATGTGATTTTTTCATAGTCTGCCAGGTACCTGCGTCTGGAATCAACGAGGGTTTGCAATTCTGTCAGCATGTGTTTATTTGCCTTTTCTGCAATGGGATAAATATATCGTTCTGTTTCATCGGTATACCGTTTGACGAAATCCATTTTGTTGACAAAGCCAAGAGAGATCATGTTCGATATTCTGTCCGCCACTTTTAGAATTTGGGCGTTTTCGGATCCATGTTCAAAAATGCGGACAAGAAATGCAACTTTCGGTTCATCAGGATTCCGGGTAACTTCCCTGACAAGCTCATACACCTGATGGCTTTCGTAGTCAATGGAAAGAAGCAGGTTATGGTTAAAATCGGGAATATCTTCCAGAATATCGTGGACAACCGAAGCTTTTAATAAAACAGAATCTATATAACCGTAGTCAATGAGAATTGACATTGTATCCAGCTGATGCCTGAACATGTTGCCGCCGCCTTCTCTCGATTTTCCGATGAGGAAAGTAGAAAGCTGTATATACGGGGCAAGACGGGTTTCTCTCAGTTGGTACATTTGCTCAGTAGTCATAAATTCCCCATGCTATAAATCACGTAAATACGATTCGATCTTGCCGGTACGGGCAAGCCCTTCTTCCAGTTTTGTTTTTTCTGCGGCAACCAGTTCCGGCGGCGCGTTTTTTACAAATTGATCGTTTGCCAGCTTTGTTTGCAGACTCCGGATATAGGCGCGGTCACGATCAAGGTCTTTTTCAAATTTACGTTTTAGCGCTGTTATGTCAACAGCTTCGGCAATAAAAACAAAAACCTCAAAACCGGAACCTGCCATTCCTATGGAACCGGGCGGCCGGCCATTCGCTGCGTCAGCCGTAATTTCCAGTTCCCCAATTCCCGCAAGGAGTTTTACGAGCCCTTCGTTTTGCTTTAGCACCTGTTCCTGCTCACCGTCCAATCTGACCAGAACACGAAGCTTTTTATCCTGGGTAATGGTACACTCGGCGCGGAGGGTCCGTATCAAACGGACAAATTCCCGGAGGAAGGCAAAATGACGTATTTCATCGGAGGAGTTGCGCCGCTCGTCAAACTCCGGATAGGGAGCGGTGATCAGCAGCCCTTCAGTGTTGGGCAGTTTGCTGTATATTTCCTCGGTAACAAAGGGCAATAGCGGATGTAACAACCTAAGAGATTCCGCCAGCACATCAAGCAGTACCGTAGTTGCGCGGTTTTTTTCCGCTGCATTTACCGCAGAATCCTCACCTGTTTTCATGGACAGCTTTGTAGCTTCAACATACCAGTCGCAAAAATCATTCCAGAAATATTCATAAGCGGTAAGGGCTGCGTCATTGTAGCGGTACGATAGGAACGCATCTTTCATTGCCTGCGCCGCGTTGTTCAGCCGCGAATAGATCCATTTGTCAACCGGAAGCAAATCGGGGTTGTTCACCAATTCCCTGCCTTCCAGATTCATCAAAATATAGCGGCTGGCATTCCAGACTTTATTGGCAAATCGTGAACCCATTTTGAATGATTCCCTGTCAACAAGCACGTCTTGTCCCTGAGCGCACATAAACGCAAGGGTAAACTTCAATGCGTCTCCGCCGAATTCATCCACCAGTTCCAGCGGGTCAAGCCCATTGCCCAGGCTTTTGCTCATTTTACGTCCCTGTTTGTCCCGTACCAGCCCATGAATGTAGATGTCCCTGAACGGTGCCTTGCCGGTAAACTCAAGCCCCGCCATTATCATCCGCGCCACCCAGAAAAAGATTATGTCGTAAGCGGTAATGAGCGCCGTAGTGGGATAAAACCGATCAAGATCGGGGACTGGGGACCGGGGACCGGGGACCGGGGATTGAGGGCTGGGAGTAGAGGACGGGGGCGTTGCGGGGGTGTCCCCCGCTGAGGGGGGTAGCGAAAAAGCCGAAGGCTTTGAAGCGAGGGGGGAGACTTCCCCCCCTTCTCTGATCCCTGATCCCTGATCCCCGATCCCCGATCCCCAACCAAGAGTGCTAAACGGCCATAGCCAGCTTGAGAACCAGGTGTCCAATACGTCGGGGTCTTGCTCAATGTTTACCGATCCGCAGTGGGAGCAGGCGGAAATGTCGCTGCGTGATACAGAGATTTTTCCGCAGTCTGCACAATCCCATGCGGGGATTCTGTGTCCCCACCAGAGCTGGCGGCTGACGCACCAATCACGGATATTTTCCAGCCAGTGCCGGTAAGTATGTTCCCATTTGCGGGGGTAAAAAATTATTTCTCCGTTCCGCCAGCAGGCTAAAGCTTTTTCCGCCAAAGGCTGCATCCTGACAAACCATTGTTTGGAAAGGAACGGCTCGATAATGGTACGGCAGCGGTAACAATGCCCCACCGCATGGTTGATGGGTTCTTCCTTAATGTACCAGCCGCCTGCCTTGAGATCTTCAAGCACTGCGGCACGGGCTTTTTTTACCGTCAGCCCCCGGTATTTTTCGGGAACTTCGCTGTTAAGGGTGCCGTCGGGGTTGAGGATGTTGAGTACGGGAAGATCGTGCCGCTGTGCCACTTCCCAGTCGTTGGGGTCGTGGGCAGGAGTGATCTTCACCACGCCGGTTCCGAAAGCCCGGTCAACATAGGTGTCACACACTACGGGGATCTCCCGTCCGGCAAGGGGCAGCTTGACCGATTTTCCAATAAGATTTGCATACCGTTCGTCTTCCGGGTGAACCGCCACAGCGGTGTCACCAAGTAATGTTTCGGGCCGGGTGGTGGCAAGTTCAATAAAGCCATCCTCTTCAGTATGATAATACCGCAGGTGGTACATCCTGCCCGACATATCTTCGTGTTCAACTTCATCATCAGAAAGGGCTGTGCTGCAGGATGTACACCAGTTTACCAGATAATTTCCCTTGTACAGCAAATCCCGCTCGTACAGGGTGACAAATACTTCCCGCACGGCATGGGCAAGTCCCTCGTCCAGCGTAAAGCGCTCGCGGTCCCAGTCAACGCTTGCTCCGATTCGGGCAAGCTGCTCGACAATAATGGCATGATGTTCGTTTTTGACTTTCCAGGTTTCATCGAGGAATTTATCCCTGCCCAGTTCGTGGCGGCTCTTTCCCTGCTCCTTCAGCTTGCGTTCCACCACATTCTGCGTGGCAATCCCCGCATGATCGGTGCCTGGCACCCACAGGGTGGGCACGCCGCGCATCCTGTGGTAACGGACAATAATATCCTGGAGGCTGTTGTTCAGCCCGTGTCCCAGGTGCAGTACGCCGGTAACATTGGGCGGAGGTATAGTTATTACATAAGGTTTTCCGTCACATTTTGCCGATTCAGGTTTAAACGCGCCTTGTTCTTTCCAGGCGGTATAAATCCTGGTTTCAAAAGTTTTTGGGTCATACGCTTTTGCAAGTTCAATTGCCTTCATGTCTAAAATATAGCTATTTTTTACAAAGGATTCAATGAACTCTAGCTCCATGCCTGTTTTTCCTGATATAATGACAATCAGGAGAAAAACATGAAAACAGCAGTAGTATTTTATTCCCTTGACGGGAACTGTGCCTTTGTTGCAAAAGAGCTTATTGCTCTGCTTGATGCCGATTTGATCCGGCTGCATACGGCAGATGAAAAACAACGGAAAGGCCTTACTAAAGGTATTTGGGGATTCAAGCTGATGTTCTCAAAGAAAAATCCCCCGCTTAAACCGTATAGTTTCAATCCGGCGGCTTATGACATGGTTATTATCGGAGCGCCTGTTTGGGCTGCCTCTCCTGCACCGCCGGTACGAACTTTTCTTTCCGAAGCCGAAATAACCGGAAAAAAAATCGCCCTCTTTGTCACCCATGCCGGCGGTAAGGGAAAAGCCCTGGAGAAGTTCCGGGAAATGCTTGCCGGGAATACGATTATTGCCGAAGCGGACTTCAACGGCCCTGCCAAGAACAGCGAAGATGCTAAACGGCAAATTGGCGATTGGGTGAAAGGGTTTAATTAAAAACCGGTAATATTTCAAATATTGCAATATCTTATTGACTCACATCGAAAATAGTGCTATATTTTGTATATGGCAGTATTTCGCTTAGGCGATATTTCTACAATTCAAACAGGTCTTATCCTGGCACGGAAAAGGTCAGGTAGTAACTGTGGGCATATTTACAAGCAGCTTACTTTAAAATCTCTGGGGGATAATACTATCGATCCAGAAGCCGTTACGTTTTTTTATACTGAAGAACTTCTGCAAAATGAATATCTCACCAGGGCAGGAACTATCGTGATGAAACTATCCGCTCCCTTTCACCCGACAATTATTACACAAGAAACAGAAGGTTATCTCATCCCTTCCCAGATGGTAAGTATCAAACCGAAAAAGTCGGCTTTGGTGGAATACCTGCGTTTTTATTTATCTCAAGATTTTGTTGCTGAACATTTACTGGCACATTATGTCTGCATAGCACAAAAATCCATAACGGTTGAGTTATTATCCAATTTGGAGATCAGGCTTCCATCCCTCAAAAATCAACAACGAATGTGCGAATACTATCAAAACTATCGTCATCTCTGCCGGTTGAGGGAAAAGCTGGAAATAGAAGAAAAAACCATGATGCAGTATGTTTTTTCGGTATTGAGTAAGGGCAAGGAGTTACCATAATGAAACATAATGATAAAGAACTATATTATAACCGCGATACATTGTACACAGAAGTTTGGGAATATACCACACTAAAACTGTGCAGGCAATATGGGGTTTCCCTTTCGGCGCTGGAAAACGCCTGTAAAATACTGAATGTTCCCCGCCCTTCCACCAATTATTGGATGAAAAAAGAATTGGGGAGAGCTCCGCCGCCACCTGTATTGCCTCCATTTGATAACCCGCCGCGTCTGCCCATCCGTCTGCGAAAGATAAAGGAAGATACTAATCCATTGCCCGATAAAAAACCCCAGTCAAAGAAGCCAGAGACAAAACCCAAGCCAAACAAAAAACAAGCGAAGATAGAACAAGTCGTTTTACCAGTTGAAGCAGACAGTGAAAACGAACCCATACAAAAAACAACCAAAAGCAGGAAAACACCATTTTTCAAATGGAAAGATATCGTCCCCCAAGAGGGGGTAGAATTACCGCAGGCTTTTGAAGATGCTGTCAGGCTTATAGAAAAGGAAACCTTGCCGGAAATGGCAATAACCATACCTCAAAGAACCGAAGATGAACATACCTTAATAAAAAACACCCGTTTTGCTCTTGAAAAAAAGATGAATAATCATAAAGTCTTCTCTTCAACGAATACATATGGGCGGATTCGATTTTATGGAAAAGATCTTTTTTATATTGATGTGGGAAAAAATTCTGTACAACGGGCATTGAGTATTCTTCAGGCTCTCTGTGATGCCTTTGAAAAGCGGGGCTTTGATATTGTAAGTGAATGGAATGAAAACAGCAGGGATGGCTATAATTATGTAGTAATAATGGGAGAAAAAATCGCTTTTTCAATTACGGAAAGTTCTAAAAAAGTACAGATAGAAAAAAATGAAAAGCATACTTATTTAGACTATGAACATATTCTGACAGGAAGATTAACATTGCAAAATGTACATCCTCCATATAAAACAGGAGGTCAATACCGGTGGAACGATACAAATTATTCTACTTTGGAAGAAAAATTGAATGATTTTGTTGCAGGATGCATATTTGCTTCCGCCTGGGAGAAAGAAAATGAAGCACAGAGAAAAAAAAGAGAAGAAGAGTGGAAGCAACGGGAGGCAATAAGAAAAGAAAATGAACGGCTTGCGCGGATTGAAAAACAGCGAATAGAAAATTTTAAAAAAGCTACCGAATATTGGGAACACTATCAGAGCATGAAGGCGTTTTTGGCAATGGTTAGGAAATCCTATAGAAAATCAGCAAATAAGAATAATGACACGGCACGATGGATACAATGGGCCAGAGAATATTTAACAAAATACAAGTCCAAGTGTGAAAATTTGGTGCGGTATGAGGTCGAAGAATATAAAGAAGAAACAAGAAGTTTCGTTCAAACATATAATATACCACAGGAAGAACCGTATAACTACTGGAAAAAACCCTGGTATCTAAAGCGATAAAATTAAGATAGGAGTTATTATGACCACCAGAAGAGACATTGAAAACGCCCTCATGCGGGGAGCAGATTCCCTGCGGGATACCCTGGATGCGGCAAACTACAAAGATTATGTATTGCCCATAATGTTCTTTAAGTACCTGTGCGATTCCTATCTGGATGAACTGGAAAAATTAGCCAAGCAATACCCCGATACCCAGCGTTTCAATCGACAGAAACGCTATCTTGCTTTTACAGTCGCTGAGGAAGCATCGTTTGCTAAACTGTTTGAACAGCGAAATAGCCAAAACCTGGGGCAGCTTATCAATACCACGCTGCGAAAAATTGAAGATGACAATCATCAGCAGTTAGCCGGAGTGCTTTCTGCGGTGGACTATAACAGCGAAACAAATCTGGGAAATAGGAATCACCGCAATGCCATACTCCGGGACCTGCTTGAGGATTTTGTCAATCTTGATCTGCGGCCTTCGCAGATTGAGGTCAAAGAAAACCAAATCCCTGCCGACGTTATCGGCGATGCCTATGAGTACATGATCGGCGAATTTGCCGGCATGGCGGGGAAAAAGGCAGGTTCATTTTACACTCCGGCGGCTGTCTCGGAAATCATGGCCCGTATAATGGATGCTAAAACCGGCGAGCGTATTTACGATCCCACCTGCGGCTCAGGTTCCCTGCTTATCAAGGCGGCTAAACGGCTGGATAAAACCAACATGACCATTTACGGCCAGGAAGTCAACGGTTCATCGGTGTCAATGGCAAAAATGAATATGTTTATTCACCAGATTAACGATGCCCAGATTGCCTGGGGTGATACGCTGGCTAATCCGCTCTTTCTTGATGCCGACGGCAACCTGATGCTTTTTGATGTCATCGTCGCCAATATGCCCTTTTCTAAAGACAAGTGGGCGGCGGGTTTTAACACCGGCGGAGAGTCTTCGGGCAAGGGCAGGAAAGAATTCAAAATGGAAGCATCCCTTGACAAGCATCATCGTTTTGACTGGTGCGTCCCGCCCGCAAGCAAGGGGGACTGGGCCTTCCTGCTTCACATGATCGCCAGCTGCGCCCCTCATGGCAGAATTGCCGCTGTCGCCCCGCACGGCGTTCTGTTTCGGGGCGGCGCCGAGGGGATTATCCGCAAACGCGTTATTGATGAAAACCTTCTGGATGCGGTCATCGGCCTGCCGGAAAATGTTTTTTTTGGAACCAGTATTCCCGCCTGCATTTTGATTTTCAGGAAAGACCGCAAGAATAAGGATGTGGTATTCATCGATGCCAGTAAAAAAGACAAAGACGGAAAACTCCGCTACATAAAAGGTAAAAATCAGAATATCCTGGAAGAAAAGCATATCAATGCTATTGTCCAGGCCTGGCAAAAACGGAAAAACAGCAGCCGCTTTGTCCATGTTGCGTCTCTCAAGGAAATTATAACAAACGATTACAATCTCAATATTCCCCGCTATGTGGATACTTTTGAAGAAGAGGCAATCATTGACATTGAGGAAGTCCGGCGGAATATCAAGCGGCTTAAAGGAGAAATCGCCAAAGCCGAGTCGAAAATGGACTGGTATTTGAAGGAATTGGGTTTGTGAATATTTTTATCAAGTGGATCAGAAAAAAATGGTTAGCGGTTTTGCTTAAAAAAATACATGGTGCCGAAAAAAAATGGTTTAAGCATACATTAAGCAATGCGGAATTAAACCGGTTTATTGATGAGGCACGAAATGGGAAATCAGGAAATGCTTTAGTTGGAAAAATTTCCTGCAAGACAGTAAAGAAAATAAAATGGCTCATTGGAGCTAATATTACAAAAATTATTCTTGAAAGCTCGGCTGTTATCCATGCAGAAAAGAATGCAAGACATCAGCTCAGAAAGGATGATATTATTAAACGTACTGAGGTAATCAATAATCCCATAAATGTGATAAAATCATCCCGAAAAAACAGAGGAAGCCCCGTTCTCTTATTTGAAGGATATATTAATGGCCCTTTAGTTTTTGTTGAGAGTGTACATGTAAAACATGGTGAATTATCTATGATTACCGCATATCGAAAAAAAGAGGCTGGGCAGGGTTCCACTGGTTTAGAAAACCCAGGAACATACGTCCGAAACGGGCTGCCTCCTACCCCAACTTTAAGTATAATTCAATCTAAAATAATGTCAACCCCTAAATTGCTGAATACATGTAATTTTGCTGTAATCTCTGCGAAAAGGATATACGCATGAAAACGGAAGTAAAAAAACGGCTTGAGGCGATAAAGCGGGGGGAAGTGCCGCAGGGGTATAAAAAGACAAAAGTTGGTATTGTGCCGGAAGAGTGGGAAGAAGGATTATTGCAAGATGTTTTACATCTCGAAACCCGTCCTGTTCCCAAGCCTGATAAACCCTATTGGCGGCTGGGACTTCTCAGCCACGCCAAGGGCACTTTTCATGAATTGGTTGAAAACCCTGAAACAGTGCAAATGGACGAACTATATCAAGTAAAAGATAAAGACCTTGTTGTAAATATAACCTTTGCCTGGGAACACGCAATCGCGCTTGCGGGAAAAAAGGATGAAGGAATGCTGGTTTCACACCGGTTTCCTACTTTTGTTTTTAAGAAAAAAATGTCCCCGGTTTTTTTTGGGGCAATAGTCATGCAAAAATGGTTCAAAGAACTCCTGGTGAATATTTCCCCCGGAGGCGCTGGACGGAATCGGGTCATGAGTAAACCGGCATTTTTAAAACTACCGTGTTTTATTCCTTCCTATTCCGAACAGCAAAAAATCGCAGAGATTATTGGTGTTTGCGACAAGGTTATTCAACTAAAGGAAAGTTTGCTTGCGGAAAAACGTAATTTGAAAAAATGGCTTTTGGAAAATTTGCTAAATCCGAATAGGGGTGTGAGGCTGCCGGGGTTTAAGGGGGAATGGGAGGAGAAAAATCTTTGTGTTCTCTGCAATATTAATTTATCTACCTTGAATGAAAACACAGATAAAAATTTTCAGTTTTATTATTTAGATCTATCTTCAGTAAATGATGGAAACATTTCATTTCCAAATGCTCAAATTTCTTTTGAGAATGCGCCGGTAAGAGCCAGGAAGCTATTTAAGAAAAATGATATTTTAATGAGTACTGTAAGACCTTATCTTCACGGTTTTGCTATAGCTGATTTTGATACCGTTGAATTCGTTGCTTCAACTGGGTTTTGTATTTTATCAGCGAAAAAGGGAATATCGCCGTATTTTATTTATTATCAGCTATATTCAAATAAATTGGATATTCAATATAATAATTGTCTGGTAGGAACTAACTACCCAGCTCTAAACAGCTCTGATATTGAACGATTAAATTTTTTCATCCCAATGGAGCTTAAAGAACAAGAAGCCATTGCAAACATCCTGTTTCAGGCAGATGATGAGATTAATTTGCTTGACAAGGAGTTGCTGAAATGGAATATAATGAAGAAAGCCCTAATGCAGGTTTTGCTGATGGGGATTGTGAGGGTGTAAGGAGGATAATATGTCGGAACCGATGTTTATTTCAGAATTGATAGATAAAATCCAAAGTGGAAACATCAGGATTCCTAGCTTTCAACGGGGGTTTGTTTGGGATTCTGATAGAGTAGCTCACTTGATGGATTCAATTTTTAAAGGATTTCCGTTTGGATCATTATTGCTCTGGCGAACAAGATCATCTCTTAATAGCGAGAAAAATCTTGGTCCTTATCAATTACCTACAAGAGATCCTGAGTATCCTATTGACTATATTTTAGATGGTCAACAAAGAGCAACATCAATTTTTGGAGTCTTTCAAACAAAATTATTGCCGTCTCCAGATTCCGACACTAGTTGCTTTGATATTTATTTTGATCTCATCCAAAGTGATAGCATTCAAGATTCTAATTTTTTATATGTTCCTTTGACAGAAATCGATAACAAACGACATTTTCCGCTAAAAATATTATTTAATTCATCAGAATATCGAAATTATTTAAAAAATATGGATGATGATATTGCAGAAAAAGTTGACTATTTGTATAAAAAATTTACAACAGCACGTATACCTGTTGAAATATTTAACTCTGATGATAGAAATGCAGTTGCTATAGTATTTGAAAGGATTAATAGATTAGGCATTGAATTAGATACTCTTCAGTTATTATCCGCTTGGACATGGAATGAAGATTTTGATTTACAAGAAGAATTTATCTCGTTATCTGAAGAATTAGAACCCTTTGGATTTAAAGGGGTTGGGGAAGATAGCAATTTAATATTACGTTGTTGTTCTGCGATTATCTCATCAGATGCTTCTCCCGCTTCTATTATGGAATTAAAAGGCAAAGAGGTAAGAGAAAGATTTAAAGAAATTAAAAAGGGAATATTTGGAGCTATAGATTTTTTGCGCAACTCATTAAAAATAGTTAATACAGAACTATTACCATTTTCAACAATTATTGTGCCTCTGTCTGTATTTTTTGCTACAAATTTAGAGCAAGATACTAACCCGTCAGAATATCAGCAAAATATACTTGTCAAATGGATTTGGAGAACATTTTTTTCAAAAAGATACTCAAAAAGGCTAGAACAGTTAAATCGTGATATTATTGAAATAAGAAAATTAAAGAATGGACAAAAATCTTCATTAGGAGATTTTGATGTTGGTATTTCTGATAAATATTTCACAGAAAACCAATTTAACATTACTACCGTTAATACGAAAACATTTATTCTTTTGTTAGCTAATAATGAGCCTTTGAATTTTATTTCAGGAAGCCCTGTTGCCCTTGATGAAGTATTACGTTCATTTAATAAAAAAGAGTTTCATCATGTTTTTCCAAAACAATATTTAAAATCACTTAATGTTAGAAATGATAGAATTAATTGTTTATGTAATTTTGTAATCATAGCAAAATCAGATAATAATACCCTTGGCGGAAATCCCCCATCAATATACAAGAAATATTTACCGAATAATAAAGAATCAATAAGGTTAATATTAAAAAAAGCACTATGTCCAGAAAATATATTTCAAGACGACTATGACAAATTCTTAGAAGATCGTGTCGAAATATTAATTAAACAAGCAAAAAAATTAATGCAATTTGATAAAAAAACTAGCAAATAATTGTAAACATTACAGGAGGCCACTATGACCTATTTCGGAAAAGGCATTTATTCACTAACAACCGCCGCAAAAATCCTCAAAATGAATCCTCAAAAAATGCACCGCTGGATTAAGGGGTATACCTATTATAAGAATACAGAATGCCGTTCTATAAAACCAATTTTCAAGACTGAATTTGATTATGATTCTGATGATATGATCATCAGCTTCCTTGACTTGACGGAGTTATTATTTATTAATGCCTTTATCGACTATGATATCAGTATTCAGAAAATAAGAAAAGCAGCAATTGCCGCATCAAAAATACTTCAAACACGTCACCCCTTTGCTATGCGGAAAATATATACTGACGGTAAATCAATATTTGGAAAAATTGCAGAAGAAGTAAATGATCCATCTCTTTTAGATCTAATAAATAGCCAATATCAATTTGCGAAAATTATCGAACCAACATTATACAAATGTATAGATTTCAACAAGCATGAAGAATTTGCAGAAAGATGGTGGCCTTTAGGGAAAAAGATGGGCATAGTACTTGACCCATCTCGAAATATGGGTCAACCCATCCTGAATAAATACAATGTTAGAACTGAATTGATTTATGAGCTACATAAGACAAACCACAGCATTGATGAAATTAGTGATTGGTATGAGCTTGATAAAAACACAATAGATATGGCTATTAGCTTTGAAAAAGGCTTAGCTGCATGAACTGTCTATTTGATAACAATATGCCGATAAAACTGGCTAAAACTCTCAGTTTTCTTGAAGGTGATGAGGGTATTACTGTAAAGCATCTTAGAGAAAAATATCCTGCCAATACTCCCGATGTTGAATGGATAACAAGTCTGTCAAAAGAAGACGGCTGGTTTATTATAACGCAAGACATCCAGATAAGAAACAAGCCTCATGAAAAAAAAGCATGGAAAGAATCCAATATTCCCATTGTATTTCTTCCCAAATCATGGACAAAAGCAGAGCTGTGGGAAAAAGCCTGGAGACTTATAAAATATTGGCCAAAATTAAAGGATAGTATTATCCATAATAGAAAAACTCAATCTTTTGAATTAACAATCAATGGGAAAATAACTGCAATTGAATGAATTGGATGTTCAAAGTACGATTTTACCCAACTATTAAGCAATCCTTAATAGTTCAACCGGCAACTGTAAAGGATTACTTTACAGTTCAATATGGAGGTTGCCCATGACCCATACCATTTTCAACGAGCGCCCTGAATCACAGGACAGGGCCTTAAAGGTGCTGGAAAAATTGGGTTATACCTATGTTTCCCGCAGCGATGCAGAGCTTAAACGCGGTTCGCGCAGCCGGGTGCTTTTTGAAGATGAATTACAGAAGTTTCTCAGTCGGCAGCAGTTTACATTTGGTTCAAAACAATTCTTTTTTTCATCCGGTTCTGTGGGCAAGGCCATACGGGCGCTGGATGTTCCCATTACATCGGGGCTTTCGCTCTGTAACAAAGGTATATACGACCTGTTGTGCGGGGGCAAAAGCCTGGAAGAAACCCTGCCGGACGGAAGCCTCCAGTCTTTTGATATTTCCTATATTGATTTTGATAATCCGGAAAATAATATTTTTCAGATAAGCGATGAATTTGAAGTTGAACGGGCCAATGGCAAATATGCCCGTCCCGATATTGTGGTTTTGATTAACGGTATTCCCCTTGCCGTCATTGAATGTAAACGATCCGGCATTGATGTCTGGCAGGGGGTCAGACAGCATATCAGAAATTGGGGGAACGATTATATACCTAACCTGTTTAAGTTCAGCCAAATAGTGATAGCCGCCAATCCCTACAAGCTGATGTACGGCACTGTCGGAACGCCGGAAAGCCAGTTTGTTTCCTGGCGTGAAGAAGACAAGGTCTGGCTCAAAGACTTTTGCCGCAAGTGCAGTCCCGACGGTGAAATGGTTGAACAGGATCGCTCTCTTGTTTCCCTCCTTGAGCCGAAGCGTTTTTTGGAGCTTATCCGGCATTTTATTATCTATGACAATAATGTTAAAAAAATAGCCCGGTACAAACAGTTTTTTTCGGTAAAAAAATGTTTGAAGCGGATCAGGCAGGAAGATGCTAGCCGTACCACAAGCGGTGTTCTCTGGCATACCCAGGGGACGGGAAAAACCATCATCATGATAATGCTGACCAAGCTGATATTGAGCGATACTAAATATTTTAGTAACCCCCGGTTTATTATGGTTACCGACCGGATCAACCTGGATAAACAAATTAGGGATAATTTTATCAATACGAAAATGAATCCCCGGCGGGCGGCAACCGGCAAGGGGCTGGTTGAGCTTCTGCAGAACAGCGAAAATACCGTTATTACCGCGCTGGTTAATAAATTTGAAACGGCAATAAAAATGGATTATGCCAATCCAGCGGATAATATTTTTGTGTTTATTGACGAGGGACACCGCAGCCATTATGGCAGCCTCAACATGTACATGAGCGAAACCCTGCCCAATGCGGTTAAAATTGCTTTTACCGGAACGCCGCTGTTCAAAAAACGCGGCGGTGCTTTTGCAAAAAATACCTATGAAAAATTCGGCCCCCTCATTGACCGTTATTCCCTGGAAGATGCCATTGAGGATCGTGTTATTGTACCTATTCTGTACGAAGGCAGGGTGATACAACAGGAAGTTAGCAGCAAGAGCATTAACGACCATCTGCACTACCTTACGGTAGGGTTAAGCAAAAAGGAAGCGCAGGATCTGGAGCAAAAATGGAGCCGTTTTTTTGCCCTGGCCCAAACCAGGGAACGGCTTGCCATGGTAGCGTATAACGTATACGAGCACTTTATCCGTTATGTCAAACCCAAAAAGTTTAAGGCCATACTTACCTGTTCGTCCCGCGCCGCCTGTGTGGAAATATATTATTACCTAAAAAAACTTGCCGACATTACAGCAGCGGTAGTAATTTCGCCTAACGACCAAAGGGAAGGGGATGACGAAACCAATACCACTGAATCCCTGCGGTACATCGGGCGCTTCTTTGCGGCGGAAATTGACCCGCTCTATAAAGGAGACTATGCACACTATGAAGATACGGTTACTGCCCAATTTGTCGATCCCGATGGTGCAATCGATCTGCTTATCGTAAAAGACAAGCTCCTTACTGGATTCGACGCTCCGGTTGCTACCGTTCTCTATGTTGATAAAAAAATGCAGGATCATACATTGCTGCAGGCTATTGCACGGGTTAACCGTGTTTACCCAACCAAGGAATTCGGCCTTATCGTTGATTATTACGGTGTTTTCAAACAGCTTAATTGTGCATTGGACCTTTACGGTGATGAACAGTCCGGTATGAACGGATTTGATCCTGGTGATATTAAAAGCAGCATTATCAGTCCGGAGGAAGGAAAGGCAGACATTGAATCCAGGCACCGCGCCCTTTGGGAAATATTTTCCGGCATCAGCAAAAACGAAAAACGCCCTAATGTTTGGCATGAATGTCTGAAGGACGATACTACCAGAAAACATTTTTATACTGCGCTGGCATCTTTTGGCAAACGTCTTGATTTTCTTTTTACCAGTTTTCAATTGTTTAGAGTGGTAGGTAAAAAACAGGCAGAGCAGTACCGGCAGGATTATCTTTTTTTCAAAAAACTCAAAGACGGCGTTACCTTACGCTTTAACGAGCGGATTCTATTCAGCGATTATGAGGACGGCATCAGGCAGCTTCTGGATACCTATGTCAAGGCAGGTGATCCGAAAATACTGATAGACCCTCTGGATATCCTGAACAAAAGTAAAATGCGGCAGCAGCTTGCCATACTCGGTTCAAAAGAAGCGCGGGCCGATGCCATAAAAACCAGGCAGATTGCGGAACTGGAAACAAAGCGTTATGAAGATCCGGTTGTGTACATGACATTTATGGACAAGATCAACGAAACGCTGGAAATGTATCTCCATGACCGCAACGAAGAATCTTACCTGGCTAACATGGAATCCCTGGCGGACGATTACCGGGAAGGCCGCAGTTTTATCGAATACCCCGATTCGATCAAGGACGACAGTGATGCCAAGGCATTCTACGGCGCCATTCTGTCAGTTACCGATTCCCCAACAGAGGCATTGGCTGATTTGGCGCTTGAGGTAAAAAAAGTGATAAAGGAAAACTCCAAGCGAGACTGGCGGGAAAATATAATGGTTCACCGGAACATACAATCAAAACTTGATGATCTGCTTTTTGATTATATTGAACAACACGATCTCCAATGGAACGAAGAGATCATCGATCTTGCCATCGAAAAAATTATGCTTACCGCTCTCAAGAGATTCTGATGCGGCAGGAAACATGTGTAATGGAAATACCCGGCTATGGTACGGTTTCCGTAATTATTAAACGAAAAAAAATAGCAAGCTGCCGCCTGAAAATATTTCCTTCTGCACAAATAACATTTTCGGTTCCCCATGATGCTTTGCCCGAATGGATAACCCGGTATCTGCACAGCAAACAGGACTGGATAGCCAAAAAGCTCCAGCATTTTGCACAAACAAAAAACCATGATGCAGCCGCAGTGATAAACAACGGCATGTCTGTGCGTATGCTGGGTCAGGATATGGTTTTTTCGATTTACCGATCGGAACGCACACAGGTTTATACCGAGGATCGTTCCATTCGCATCGGCCTGCCGGACATTGCTGCCGTACAGGAAATCCAGCGCCTCTTTGAATCATGGTGGCGGAAACAGGCTCTTTCGGTATACGGCGAAATTCTGGATGCTCTGTATCCGATTATCGAAAAGCACCATGTTACCAAGCCAAGACTGTTAATCAGAAAAATGAAAACCCTGTGGGGAAGTTCGAGCCCGCACAGGGGCACTATTACGATCAATGAATATTTGCTAAAGGCACGAAAGCCCTGTATCGAATATGTTATCCTGCATGAAATAATCCATTTTTTGTACCCGCATCACAATCAGCAGTTTACTGATTTTTTAACATTGTATATGCCCGACTGGAAAGGCAGGAAAAAAATTCTGGATACCGAAGTAGTGCAGGGGTTGGTATGGTAATGATTAAGGTGTATGCAACCTACTCAGCAAAAACAGGCGCCAGTTCTTGAGTCCAATGGTGCATTCTCTCAAGACTCGAAATATAACATTTCCGCAGGGTAATCTCCGGCAAAACCGGGTAACACAAAGCCTCCGTGCATGAGCGCTGCGCCGGTGTAGGATCGGTCATTGCAGAAATATGTTTTGTTTGCATCCAGGCCTTTGAGTGCAATTCGCAGGTTTTGGGGGTTTGCCTGCACATCAGAAGCGGCGGTACAAAGCAGGGTGCATGATTTGTCCGGTGAAACGAATTGCCAGGCGCTAATGCCATGAGGTTCAAAGGGACTGAGCAGCCGGTAGTACAAGCCTTCATAAATTAATGGCTGTAGTTTTTTATATTGAGCAGTCCAAAAACTGACGGTCTGAACTTCTTCGGCATCTAATGCAGTAATGTCAAGTTCATATCCGAAGCTGCCGGGCAAGGCGGTGATACAGCGGGTTTTTAACGGTGTAGTTCTGCCGTTCTGGTGATTAGGTACGGCTGAAACATGCGAGCCAACGGTTGAAGCAGGATAAAAGAAGCTGGTTCCGTACTGGATTTTCAGACGGGCTACCGCATCGGTATTGTCGCTGCACCATATCTGGGGATGATAATGCAGCATTCCGGGATCAAAGCGTCCTCCGCCGCCGCTGCACCCCTCGAACATTATATGGGGATATTTTTTCGTGAGCTTTTCAAGAAGCTCGTATAAACCAAGCATATAACGGTGAGGAAGCTCGCCTTGCCGTTCGGCGGAAAGGGAGGGTGAATACCAGCCGTTTATACTCCGGTTCATGTCCCATTTTACATATTCAATATTGGCACTGTCCAGAATTGCGCATATCCGCTCAAACAGATAATTTCTCACCTGCTCCTGTGACATATCCAGGACAAGCTGATTTCTGCTGCGCACCGGCCGGCGATCCGGAGGAAGAATAACCCAGCGGGGGTTTTTCCGGTACAGGTCACTGTCTTCGCTTATCATTTCCGGTTCCAGCCACAGGCCGAATTTCAACCCCCGTTTATTGACCTCTTCCGCCAGGGTTTTCAGGCTCATTCCCAGCTTTTTTTCATTGACAAACCAGTCGCCCAATGAACTGTTGTCGCAGTTCCGTCCTCCGAACCAGCCGTCGTCCATAACCAGCATATCAATGCCCAGTTTTGCAGCTTTGGCGGCTATTTGAATTAATTTTTGGCCGTCAAAATTAAAATAGGTCGCTTCCCAGTTATTTACCAAAACCGGTCTTGGGCCAAACTGGTAGCGCCCCCTGCACAGGTTGTGCCGATACACCCGGTGAAAACGATGTGACAGGGCGGCGAAACCCCGGCTGCTATGACACATAACAGCTTCGGGACTTGTAAACGATTCTCCTTCGCCCAAAGAAAAGCAAAAGCCTTCATAATCCATGCCCATGCTGACCCGTGTTTGACCGGTCTGATCTACTTCGGCCCGGGCAGAAAAATTGCCGCTGTAGACAAGGTTAAATCCATAGCAGTCGCCGTGGTCTTCGCCGGTGTTTTTCCCGCAGAGGATTATGCCGGGGTTATGCTGGTGGCTGCTTGTTCCCCTGTTACTGGAGATGCTCTGAGTTCCCTGCATAAGGGGGATGCGTTCAAATTGGCGCTCCATGTTATGCCTGCCGTGAAAATGGACAAAATCAAATTCCCCGTAGAGAAAATCCACGTTCAGCGACAATGCCTTCGTCAGCCTGATGGTATTGCTGCCCCGGTTAGTAAATATCACCGCCCTGGTGATAATATCTTTTTCGGCAAACACGCCGTACAGCAGTTGTATTTCCAGGCCACAGACCGAATCAAGCAGGGTAACAGCCAGGGTTTCAGCCTCGCCTTCCTGTTCTTCATACAATGCCGGAAGGCCTTTCAGTGAATATTTGCCTTTGTGTATCGTGTAACCTGAATACCGGGGATCCAGTACCAGGCTGCCATCGGGATTAATGACACTGGCGGCACATGTCCGAAAGTCGCCGGTACCTGCTGCAGGGTATTCAAGAGGCAGGGTATCCAGTGAAAAAGTACGGTCACATCCGGCATCATAAGGGTTGCCGCTGAAACCTCTGTCCCTGTTTATGATCAGGTAACTCATGTCCTGATTTTCAATTCGTTTTCCGTAATACAGGTGCAGGAGGAAGCCGTAAGGCCCCGCCATAAACTGATACGTTGTATTCGCCGTGTGGATAGTGAACAGTTTTTTTCCGTCGTCAAACAATATGGGCATGAGCGTCCTCAAAATTATGCTTTTGTGCCGGTAAGGGCTATCCCTTCTACAAAGTGTTTTTGAAAGAAAATATACAGCAGTATCATGGGCCACATGGCAAGTAAAGAACCGGCCATCAGCACCGGAAAGTTCGTAGTGAATTGTCCGCGCAGGCTGCTTAAGCCAGCCGAAAGAGTCATCATATTCAAATCGGTATTGACAATGAGCGGCCACATGAGATCGGTGTAGGCAAACACAGCGGTAAAAACAGAAAGGGCCGCAAGGAATGTCTTTGTCAGCGGTAAGTATATGAGCACGAATGTCTGCCCCTGGTTGCACCCGTCAAGCCGGGCCGCTTCCATAAGTTCGGCGGGGAGAGTCATATACGCCTGGCGGAGGAAAAATACCCCAAAAGCGCTGACGAGGCCGGGAAACACGAGCGCCGGGATGGTGTTAAGCAGGCTCAGTCTGGCCAGCATGAGATACTGGGGGATGATGAAAATCTGACTGGGCATGAGCAGTTGTGAAACGATCAATGTAAAACAAATCGCCTTGCCGGGGAAACGAAGCTTGGCAAATGCAAAAGCCGCGGCAGAACTGAAAATGGCGGCAAATATAATACGGAAAATAACCAACAGGGCGGTATTGTAATACAGCCTTGGAAACGGTACCTGGCTTGTGGCGGAAGTGAAACTCGTCAATAGCCACCTTGAGGGGAAAAATACCGGCGGAACCCGCATGGTCTCGGAGATCGTCTTGAAACTTGTCAGTACCATCCATACAAACGGAAAGACCATGATAACCGACCCGGCTGCAAGCGCTGCATATACCACTGTTTTGATCATGACGCTGTGGGAGGCCTGCCCGATGCCGCTGTTAAGTGTCATAGACAACCCACTTTTTCTGGCCGACAAACTGAATAAATGTTATTAAACCGATTAACAATACCGTCCAGACGGCAAGAGCCGAACCGTACCCTCTGTCGCCCACAATAAAAGATTCCCGGTAAAACAGGTACATGAGGGGTTGAACGTCAAGCAGTACAGGGTTTGCCTGATCTACCATCATCCAGATAAGATCATACACTTTAAGGGAAGCCATAATCCGCATGATAACGACAAAAAACAGCGTAGGTGACAGCATGGGGAGTGTAATGGAAAAAAACTGCCTGGCTTTTGATGCGCCGTCAATTTCTGATGCTTCATAATAGTTCCTTGGTATACTCTGGATACCGGAAAGCAAAAGGACTGCATCATACCCTACCGCGCTCCAAATTGCCACAATTGCACAGGCGTACATAACCAAACCGGGGCTCGTCAGCCAGAAAATTCTGATATTAAGCAGGGCATTGATAAAGCCGTATTCGGCATTGAACATCCAGCGCCAAACGAGAGCGACTGCGGCGCCGGGTACGACCATGGGCAGGAAGTACAGGGCGCGGAAAAACCCCCGCCCGGCAATTTTTGTATTGAGCAGGGCGGCAGTACCTATGGAAATTGCAATGCCGGGAACAACGGTCAATAGCGTAAACACAAATGTATTTCTCGTGGCCCGCCAGAATTCCGCGTTCGTGAACATGGTGACATAGTTGTGTAAGCCGGTAAATTCAAACTGGCCGAACGGCCGTGCCGATGACAGGCTGAGGATCATGGTTTGCACAAAGGGGTAAAAGTTCAGAACCAATACCCCTAACACAGTGGGGCCGATTAACAGCCAGCCCCAAAAAACGTCACCTTTAACGTACAGACCGCCGGAGCGGCGGAGTGTTTTTACGGCAGTCAATTGCGCTGCTCCTGTTATTGCGTTGCGGCGATTGCTTCTTCTACAATTCTCTGCATATTCTCCAGAGCTGCATCAAGGGTTTCCCGGCCTGAGTACAGTCTGAGCATTTCATCCTGGACTCTGGGTTTCCATACCGGGCGGGATTCATTGTTTACCGACTGTACCCCGTATTCAAACATGTCAAAGTATTTTTCTACGGCGATCCGGAAAGGATACCCGTCAAAGGCAGTAAAAAATGACGGCTCAGTCCCGATAAATGCGGGTATTGCCGCTCCGCTTTGCCCCTGTATGATCATGGCTTCTTCACTGCCAAGGAATTTTAAAAAGTCCAGCGAGGCTTCCAGGTTTCTGCCCCGTGCGGGGGTGGAGTAGGCGAGGCCGTTGGAAATTGAAGCCCTGCCGTCACCCCTGACCGGATTGGGGCTCCGCGGCAGTACTGCCACATCCCATTTGCCGACCATTTCTGGGTGGTTGTCAAGCAGTTGTTTCAAACTCCAACTGCCTTCCAGGTACATTGCCCCGCGTTCGGAGAAAAATGAAGCGCCCGGCGACACTTCGGCAAAATACCGCTGGTCAGGGCAAAAATCTTCTTCCTGTATGCGCCAGTAAAATTCAATGCCCATTCTTGTTCCCGGATCGGTAAAACCGGCCTCTGTTCCGTCTTCGTTAAGGATAAAACCGCCGGCCTGGTACACAAAATTCCAGTAGCCAATCTGGTCGTCAAGGTAGGCCATGAATCCAAAATTGCCGGTGGCCTCGTGGATTCTCCGGGATGCGTCAATCAAGTCATCCCATGTCCAGCTTTCGTCGGGGTAGGCTACCCCTGCGGCGTCAAACATTTCCCGGTTGTACACCAGGCCGATGGTATCCTTGTCTTTGGGTACGCCGTAGAGTCTGCCGTCCGCGCCGCTGGCATTTTTGATGGAAACATCGGAAAAATGCTGCTGGTAGTAACCGGGGTCTATGTCATCGTAGAGATTTGTTACATCGGCAAGGATGCCGGCCCGTGCGTACCGCAGCAGTTCGTTTGTGTGCATCCAGAAAATGTCCGGCAGCGTGTTGCCGGTGGCGGCAGCTTCCAGTTTTGTCCAGTATTCATCCCAGCCGGATGTCTGTACGGAAATGGAAACATCGGGATTTTGCGCCGTGTATGCGGCAATCATGGCTTCCATGCCGGGGGTCTGGAAACGATCCCACGTTAAAAAAACCAGGTTTGTACCCGATTGCTGATTGCATCCGGCAAACAGGGCAACTGCTGCCAGAGCCAATATAACAAAGCGTAATGGTAATTTCATCCTTTTTCCTCCATGAATAATATACTGCACAGGCGCATTACCGGCTAGGGGTTGGGGTTGCGCGACAGGCGGTAGATTCTTGAATCGGTGACGTTAGTGCTGCCGTTACTGGGTAGATAAATAGCAAACCGGTCTTCTGTTAAGCTAAAACTAGCAGTTCTCGCAGGTGCGGTGGTTCCGCCAGCAGTTCCGGCACCGGTAGTCAAACCCCACAGTTCCCTTGCGTACAGAGGGTTTTCTGCATTTACAACAATACCGACATCTTCAAGAAAATTGATATACCGGGTCCTAGTTCCAGTACCCTCGCGGTGAAAAAACGCAATTATATAGTCGCCGTTTGCCGTCTCGCCCCACCATGTATGGCTGTAATTCTCATGTTCTACCACGGTCAATTGTGGAGCGCGAAGAACTTCTGGAAGCTGGAATTCACCGTCCACTACAATATAGTCTGTGTTTAAAACATACTGATTGTTGCGGTTGTCAGTAGGAGGATCAGTATCATTATGAATAAAATTGCCGTCTTTATCCAAGTACGAATTACCCCACCAGTTCAGCGGGTTTCCGTTTGTATCGGTGGCATATTCCGCAGACCTTGTTTCACCGTTAGGGCCGGCTCTCCACAGAGTCTGATTACGGGTAGTGCCGGTACCATTGACGAAGCGCAACCTGGGTTCAAGGTTTGGGTATTTTATGGTACTCAACGGTTTGCCGACAAAACTTTCCCTGGCCAGACCGGTAAGATCCGGGTTCTGATATGCCCACAGCATGCTTGTTGTAGAGTTATTTTGCAATGTTGTATTATACTGCTCGGTAAAACTCACGGCGCCGCCGCCCACGGTATGGAGGTTAACTGTCGCCCTTCTCAACCTTTCATCGGGCATATTATTCCACCATGTGTCGTTGAGCCACATATAGTCGCCGTCCAGCATGACTTTTCCCCTTCCGCTTAAAGCAGAATAGTATAACATGCCGTCATATTGATTTGACAACATGGGAAAAAGCGGATTATCGAATTGATCCCTGCGTTCGGTACTCCTCCCGTCAATAAATGTTCTTGTGCGGCTTTCTGACCATACATCATCGCTGATGCGGATCATGTGGCAGTATTTTGCCTCTATTTCCGCAAAGTTGTTGAGGTTTGCCATTGCCAGGCTGATAAACACCCCTTGTTTGTCCGCTTCTTCCCGAATCCAGCGCATGGCTGTCTCATAATGTTCCCGAGGGCGATCCCTCCTTCCCGTTGTGCCAAGGAATTTGTCCTCACCTGATTCGTACCATGACATAAAGTCAATTTTTAAGTAATCGACATCCATGTCTGCCCAATGCCGGATATTACCTTTGATAAATTCTTCCGCCCCCGGCTTCGTAACATCCACCCACCGAAACCATGTTGCCGGGTACGGGCAGGTTATATCCCTTATGTAAATGTCCGTTCCCTGCACTTTGGCGTTCGGGTCTGCGCCGTTTAACCACAGGGGGTTGTCATACATGCCCAGTTTCATACCCCGCTGGCGGAGCATGTGGGACCATTCCTTATACGTATAGTTCCATTCTATGTCATGCTTAATGCGATAGCCGTACTGGTTGTATTCCCCGCGCCCCCAGCCGTCTATGGCAACATAGTTGTAACCGTAGCGGAGCATATTGGCCTCCAGCCAGTCGATATTGGCGCGCCACTCGATCTCCCGGATCCAGTTTGGCGGGTCATAATCCTTGTCTTTGTAGTCTTCCTGGTGCCGGTGATTCTCATATACCGACCATAACATGGGCGTGGGCCACGTATTTACCGGATTAAAATCGGCGGCTGTTGACAATACGGGCTTGTCGGCATTATCAATCTCGTCCCATGCCGCGGGGCAGCCGGGTATGAGCAGTATAATGATACAAACGGTTATGATCCTTACAAGCCATGCGCCACATGTTTTTTTGTTGTATTTCATTGTATTCCTCCTTGCCCTTAAAATCGTGGAATTAATTCAAGGTAATTTAGCTCTATCCAGCCAGTATTTGCTCCCTGTACCCTGAGTGTGTCACCGGGGCCCAGTTCAAGTTCATCCTGAAGCACAATAAACCTGGGAACACCACTGATAAAAGCAGCACTGGCACTCAACCAGGTAATATCGGTGGCAACCACAGCCGAAAAAACAGTTTCGCCGGCTTTTCTAACCGAGGCGGTCAACCCTCCTGGGTTACTTGCGCCGGTATACATGTGTCTCATTGCAAAGCTGACCAGGTGTCTGCCCTGCGTTACAGTCTGAGGCACTGTAAATTCCACATGACCGCGGGCAGCGTTCATGTCAGCTATCACATTTTGATTAGTAGTGCTGCTGTCACTGGCGTTGGTGGTATGAACAAAACGGACAGGGTCAGAACCTCCAGGGAACAATGTCCCATCCCTTGCGTTGATTCTAATGGGTGACGGGCCAAGAACAATACAACTCAACTGGGTTAAGCTTTGACTTGCTCCCGTTGTGCCCGTTGTATTGTTTGAAGCAAGGCTTGTGGCAACTCTGATATCAGAAGCGTTGCCGGTAGTAATAGTAAGTCTCGGTGAAAGCAGTAACAACTCAAGCCCTCTGTAGGCGTTTGCTGCCGGGTAAGAATAAAGGACATTATTGTAGTTAGCTGTGCCTCGCAGGACCCTGCCTTCCCATGCGCCGGTAGTGGTACCGCTGTTCGTAATATAACCGTACATATACAGGGAATAATCCCCTGCTGGTACGCTGCTCACATTAAAGCTAAAATAACCCCCGGCGGCGGCAGTTTTTTGCCAGGCACTCCAGCCGTACAGCCAGGGATTATTATTATACGCTGCAGGGGAATTGCTCGTGTTGTTGCTCCCTATGTTGTTGGGCGTAAACACACCCCTGCTAAACGATGGTACTTCCCAAAAGCTTTTTTTCTCACTCGTGGATGCGGTTCCGGCAGGGTCGGCTGTCATGAGGTAAAAATAGTCAATGCCGACATTTGCCATCTGGCTTTCAACAACCGTTTGTACGGTGTTTCCGGCGGCAAGGTTAATTTTGCGGAACACCAACTCTTCCGGGACAAAACCGCCTGAATTATCAGTCGCTTCGCTTATTTCATAATACGTCGTTGTTGCGCCGCTGGTGACGGTAATTCCCAATACATTCCGTTCATCGTACACATACCCTGCGAAAATATCGTACTCGCCGGTGGTGAATCCGGCAGGAAGGGTAAATCGAACGGCCCCTCTTTCCAGCCCGTTTACAAATTTTCCGCCCGATGCGCCTTCCGTTATTAACGCCCGTGGTAAAGCTGTTCCCGAAATAAAATCGCAATCTTCAGCCTCAATGGACCAAGAGGCGTTTGCCGGGATTAAATCCGTGATTGAGCCGGGAATAACCGGTGTTATGTAAAAGAAATCCATGTTTATATTTGCCATTGTACTGTCAACTATGGTCCGTACCGTGTCTCCCCCTCCAAGGGTCATCATGGGGAGGGTTACTGTTCCCGGTATAAAATTTTCCGGGGTATGGGTAGGAGCGCAGTAGATATAAAAATCGGACTGCTGCCCGCCTGCTCTTACCACAGTGAACCCGACGGTACTCCCAGCCGCTGCAAAATACCCAATATGAATATCGTATTCATTTTCGGGAAAATTGCCGGGAAGGGTGAATTCAACACTGCCATTGTTCAGCCGGGACACAAAATTTCCGTCGGAAGCGTCTTTGCTTATAATTATTCTTGGGCCGGTTGGCGGATTAAACGTACAGTCCTCGGCTTCGATGGACCAGAGTGCATTTGCCGGAACTAATGATACGGATTCGCCGGGATTGGCGCGGGTAATGTAGAAAAAATCCATATATACATTTGCCATTGCGCTTTCACTGATCGTTCGTATAGTGTAACCTCCTTCACTGGGTACACCGGGAATGGTTACCACTCCCGGCATAAAATCGCCGGGGGAATGGGTTGGGGGACAGTTTACATAATAATCGGTCCACACCCCGTCTTTTTCCACACGGAACCCCACCGTACTCAGGACCGCAGATGCATAACCTATATGAAGATCGTACTCAATTTCGGGAAACCCGTCGGGAAAGGTGAATCTGACAAAGCCAATGTTCAGTTGAGATACATATTTTCCATTGGAGGCTGCATTGTTATGTAATACCCTTGGGATAGTCCTGTTGTCATTCGCTACAATTTCAGCGTCTTCGGCTTCGATGGACCAGACCACGTTTGCGGGAATTCGTGCCGGAATGCGGGAATCCCTGCCCGGATTAAATGTTCTCTCCATTTCGACTGCGCATCCTGACAGCGCTGCCGCAAAAATGACCGCCAGTAGTACTGACAATATAATTCGATAGTTTTTCATTGTTTCCTCCTCATCTAACCGGAATAAAATGTACATAATCTAGAATAGCCCTGGCACCAATGGTGAACATTTTAACGGTATCACCGGCGCTCAGCGGTATTCTTGCCGCCACGTTATCATCGGGATATGTATAATTTGTCAGGACAGGCGGGTCAGCATCGGAATATACCGGTATAACATCGTTCATTATGCTAAAATGAACAACTGTTTCAAATGCCCAGGGGTTACTTCCCCATTGAAGGAAGTTATTTTCATACGTGGGAATAAGATTACCGGGATTGTACCCGTTTGGGACGATACTCCGGCAGGCATAGGGATGGCCGAATTCCGCTTCGCCCGATTTTTTTACTGCAATGGCTACTCTGGCGGCATTAGACTGGCCGGCGCTGCGTACCTGTATATTGTACAGATTTGCGGGAAAATTCAGTGGCAGGACATATTCAAACCACCCCTGGTTATTATTATTACCGGTTAAATTATTAAAACCAGTGCCGACGGTAAATGTCATTTGACCGTAATCAACCCATTTCCCCTGTGATGCGTGGCGTATGCCTATGGGCCACCGGTTATAACTATTGACATTGGTAGGCGGGTTATCGATAAAGTTCCTGATTTGGGCTTGTGTAGCTGCCGATGACGGGCCCGGAACCGGCGTAAATGTCTCGGCCTCTACATGTATTGTTGAGAACTTGGGCATGGCGATAATGACCGAATCAATATGGATAGAGCCGCTGAGGTTCCGTATGCGGATGACATCATTAGGCTCCATATATGAAAATGTAAATGTTTCCAGCAATTTGGGGAACTTCATTACCCAGTCATCCACAAGCGGGGTGTCCGGGTCGAATCGTTTTTCCGCCGGGTAGGAGAATCTGCCAATCCATTCTTCTTTGCCCGGATCGGGGTTAATCGCTACGGTAACGACGCCGGTTGCCGAACCGCTGTACCGCAGCCAGACAGCGTAATGGCCCGGTGTTACTCCAAGGGGGACAACCACTTCCAGATAGCCCTGGTCAAGACCAATGTTTTTTATAAACTGGCCTTTACTTGCATTGCTGCTGAAGGCGATTTGCGGATATTCATCAGCCCTGTATACCCGGTCGGTTTGTCCCAGAAAACTGAGAAACCCTTCCTGGGCTTCCATTACTGCGACTATTTCGCCCATCATGTCCATTCTGCTTTCCAGATCTTCGAAAGCAGTCGGACAGCCTGCAAGCAGCAGAAACAGCGCCGTGCATGCAGTCAATCGATACATGTTTTTCATAATTTCGCTCCTGTTTTTAAAATTCCCATGACAAGCCAAAACGCAGCGCGGCATAACCGTTATTATTTTCCGCTACGCCTCTGGAAGGCAAACTGCCGTCCAGATCAAATTGGCTTTGACCGTCATTAAACGACTGGTAGGGGTCCATATTCCAGATAAACTGGCTGAATACGGCAGGACCTCTTTCTTCCCTAAATCTCTTGACCGCTCCCACAGAAAAACCTGTCAATGTGTAGTCAACTTCCTGCGGGGGCGGAATTGCCATCTCGTAGGGATTGTCTTTGTCAACTCCCTTGTGAGGCGTTCGTACCATAAATCCTAACTGTGCATCAAGGTTCCAGGGAAATTTTATTGTCCCTAAAACACTGTTGTACAGAAATTTTTCATCCTGGTTGTCAAAACCATAATGCAGTTCAAACCCCCGGAATGTATTGTTAAGCGCGCCTGTTTCAAATTTCAATCCAATTACGGGTATCACAAAATTGCTTACCGTATTGCCGCGAATGTACCGATCGTCATCGGCGGTATTGACGGTAAACTCGGCATACGCGGAAACAGAGGATTCCAATCCCAGAATATCGCTCAGATCATAGGAAATATTTGGTTTCAAATAAAATTCCTTGTTGGAGTTGTCATAATAGGGGAGCCATGTTCCATCGGGAGTAAACAGGAAATCTACGCCCAACTCCGCGCCAAACGACAGGGTTTCATTGGGCCTCATGCCGCCGTACAGATACAGGCGCTGGGTGTTGCGGATACCCAACTGGTCGGAAAGGTGGGTGTCGTTGCCGTCTTCTTTAATATACATCATGTTTGCCTGGGCGCCCCGAAAGCGGTAACCTGCGGCAACATCAAAAATATCGGCAGTATATTCGCCGCGCAGAGCAAAGGCCATATTGTTTATGGCATCCGCGTCCGGTTCTGCCCATAACACATCGGAGTACGAAGGGGAATAGTACTCGCGGATTTCGATCAAGGTTCCATCGGGCAGTACAAACAATGCCCTTTGCGCGCCCCATGAATTCCACAGAAAGTTTGTTTTTACGCCAAAAGGTCCAAACCGGCCTTCATAGCCGAAAATTAAATCGGCCTCGTATATTTCTTCAAAAATTTTGTCAAATTCAAAGCCGTATGCTCCGTTATACTGGAAACCGATGAGCTGGTTATACATTTCGGCGGTGAGGAATGAAAAGAAACCATACTGGGTCCCCGCCCGGTCGGCAGTACGGTTCGGGCCTATGGATGCGTTTATTGTCAACGGGCCTGCCTGTTGCAGCTTTTCTCCAAGCCGAATGACTGAAAATCCTCCCGTACCCAAATATCCGGCATCCCAGTCATCATCGTCTATGGTCAGCCAGTTGGCAATCCGGTGAGTGGGAAGCTTGGCCTGCCCATACCCCAGTTCAACCTCTACCCAGGGGCTGCCAAGAACCAGGTGTACATTGCCAACGCCGATGCTGGATTCACCGTTGGGGCCGTCAGAGGAAAAATAGTAAAGAGGGCTGGAGAATAAATCACTTCCCAAACGCCTCCAGCCGTCAGCGAATGTGAGATTCGAATGCCGGTCATAAAGGTTATTAAGACTGTTTGTTTCGGCCAGAACAATCTCTGAAGATAAATAAAAATTCGGCGAAAAAAATGCAATAAAATCTAACGATGCCTTAAATCCCAGACCGGCGCTTGCAAGCTCCATATCGTTTGTACTAAACCGGTGTTCATACCCAAAAACAGTGCTGAAACCAATTTTTGCATTAGCGGTAAAAAGTTCTGCGGGTTCTGCCTGCATTTCGGTTTCTTGCTGTTCCACAGAGGGTGTTTCTTCTTCAACCTCTGTCTGTTCGGCTATTTCCGGCTCCGGATCGGGAGTTACCGGTGTTTCTTCCTGCCGGGGAATTCTCGATGGCACAACTCTTCGCGGGAGCGGAGCGGTTGGGGTAACAGACGGTCTTGGCGGTATGGTTGGTGTGATTTCCGGCTGCGATTGCGGCGTTGTTTCACAGGCGCTAAACAGCACAAAGCTTAAAACCATAGCCATAAAGCTGAAAATAAGAATGAAAACTGGTTTTTTCATATTTTCTCCTAATTAATCTTAATACATGAACAATAAAATCAGTGCAGAAAAAACCATATTTTTCCGCAGATTTCCCTATCTTATAAATATATCTTTACAATATTATATCGTACATATCGAAAAACAGAGAAAAAAATGTCATTTTTAGATATTTCTCTTTTTTTGTTGACAATATGACGTAAAATGATATAATTATGGCAAACAGGAGGATATATGTCCAAATTTACATTTGGAATCTTCCAGAATGAAACATTTATAGATCTTTCATTGTACCAGTTTGGTTATGAGGAATGCGCCCCTCTGCATTCTTTTGGGCCGGCTGCACGCAACCACTTTTTATTTCATTACATTTTTTCTGGAAAAGGCCAGCTTATGTCAACTGACGACAAGGGAAGGGTTAATGAATACCAACTTGAAGCCGGACAGGGGTTTCTTATCTGGCCCATGCAGCATAATTTTTACAGTGCAAATGAAAAATTTCCCTGGGTATACGGCTGGGTAGAGTTTGACGGCCTTAAAGCCAGGGAACTGGTAACCCAGGCCGGTTTGACTTTTAACAGTCCTGTTTACACCAGTAGCGATAACGAAGAACGGGAAAAAATGAAAAAAGAGCTTTCTGCGATAATAAACAATAAAAACAGTCCGCCCCTGACCCTTATCGGACATTTATACTTGTTCCTCAGCAGCCTCATTACATCATCGTCTTTGCGCGAAAAAGCGCAAGGCGGCAGTCTGCGGGATTTTTATATCCGGGAAGCTATCAGTTTTATTGAACAGCATTATCATGAAGATATAAGCGTGGAATCCATCGCATCCTTTTGCAGCCTTGACCGCAGTTATTTAGGAAAAATATTTAAAAATAAACTTAACACATCTCCCCAGGAGTTTCTTATCCACTACCGGATGAACAAAGCATGTGAACTGATGAAAATAACAAACTACACCATCGGAGAAATAAGCGGACTGGTCGGCTATTCCAACCAGTTTAATTTCTCGCGGGTATTCAAACACACGATAGGCAAATCTCCAAGAGAATGGAAAAACGAGCAAAAAAAATAGCGCAACTGGCGTAAGACCGATTAAAGATATTCTTCGCTCCAACCATGTCCGATTTCCCAGTGAGTATCTATGTTTACTTCCAGTGTAACATCCCACAGGTTGAATTCATCCTTAACAAGCTCGACGATATGGTCATTTATCCAACTGCCGCACATGAGTTCAAAGTGCCCGTCTTCAAACTGGAATATCCTTCCCTGCGGGATCATCATATAGTCATGTGCATAAATCCCCAGCGGCAAACTTTTTGATGTAAGCCTGTGCTGCTGTTTCTGCCACCAGGCTTTATGGAGAGTTCTCTCGGTTTTTACCCCATTGTGATTAAACAGAACCTGGTCTGCATAAGAAGAAGATACTCCAAAAAGCCGGCCTTCAGTTGCATCGTACCAAAATATCCCCAGCTTTGGCTGATCTTGATACTCTAATGATTTTACCATTACTTCGATTACATCTTTTCTTTCGGAATCAGACAGTACGGTTGAATACATACATTTCCCCCCTACTCCAAAGCCGCCATTGCAGCGTTAACTTCCGCCTCGCAGGAGCGCATGGCAAGTATAGTCTTTTCGTGTTCATACGTTTTACAATCCAATGCTGACATTATTATCCGCAGGAGGCAGGTCTGTCCAGAGACCGTGTTATTATTCTTTGCATGATTCTAAATCCTTCAATCGTTTCTCATCAAATTTGATGTGCAGGTTTTTTTCCTGTGTGGGGATTACACGCCACCTCCGGGTGGCGAGCCCTTTGGGACCATTTTTGGCGCGGCGCAGGTATTTTACCGGGGTGTAGAACAGATCCCCTTCGCCGTTATTGCGCCCCTTCGAATAAAAAAGCGCTAAATTGCCCGCGTCCAGAAGTATGTCCAGGGGGACAGTCTTACCGGTACGCTGCCTGATGAACACATGCGATCCGGGAAAGTCCCTGGCATGGAGCCATAAGTCATTTCCCTTAACGTGGCGGCGCAGCAGTTCGTCGTTCTCCCCGGCATCCCTGCCAACCATGATGATCCATTCACCGCGTTTGAAAGTTAGACCTGGCCATCTTCGGATGGCACGACGTTTATTATCACTGCCTGCTGCGGGCTTGGGTTTTCCAGACTGACTTTTAGCCAGCAGCTTTGCCAGAACCAGGGGGTTCTCTTCGGTAAGCAGCATTGCAAGCCTTTTTTCGACAGCATCAAGCTCCCGCTCGCCGGCTGCAATTTCCGCTCTTAGATCCGTAATGCCTTTTTTCGCTTTTGAATACTTTTCGTAATATACTTTTGCCTGCTCCGGAGGGCTTTTGTCCGGATTCAGTTGTATCCGTATTTTTCCGCCGGTTCCTTCCGCCTCAAGCCATGTATCACCCGGTTTTATTGCCGTAATATTTGCGAGGATGATATCGCCGTATTCCCTCAGCCGGTCCGCTGAAGCAAACGCCGCTTCTTTCGCCCTTAGCCGATCCAGCGCCGCCTGCAAACGCCCCATGCTGCCTTCGCAGTTCTGCTTTGCCTGTTCCCGCAGAGCCTCCAGCGAAAGAGCGCCGCCTTTTTCCGTGTAAAAAGCATCGATTTTCGCATTGAAAGAATCGCCGCCGGGCAGTTCCCTGACTTCATATTCACTGCTCTTTTCGGTGTTTCTGCTTTTGCCTTCCGGCATGTAATGCCCGCCGGTTATTTCTCCTTTTTTCGGCTGGCGGCGCATTGCGTCCAGTACTATCCCGTTTTCATCGGTGACAATGCAATTTGCCGCATTGGACCACAGCCTGATGTACAGGCGGTACTGGTTTTCTCCCCTGCTCACCAGCAGCCGGATAATGCGGTTGTCCCCCAACTGTACCGCTTCCGTTATCCATCCGTTGACAATTCTTGACTTGAGGAACTGGGCAAACCGCAGTGGTTTTTCGCTTTTGGGAAGAGGCCGAAATGTTTCATGTATGCGACATGCGCCGGGGGTTAATGCTATGAGCAGTTGCCTGGTAACGCCTCTGTTATGCACCCGCAGCCCGATGACATCAAAGGCGCTTTGGATAGCACCCTGTATCTGAGCCCCCGGCAAGTCAAGTTCTTCGAGAATAAGGTTAATTTCTTTCCAGTTCAGGGACATAGTGGCTCTTGCAAGACTATACCAAAACAGAAATGTATACCTCTAAAGACCTGCAATGTGGGGCCCGCCTGTGGCCAAACGCACCGCTTTGCGGCACGCTTGCCACAGGCACCCAGCGTTGTTGTCATTTCAGGCATACATTTCTGAATTTCTACAATTGTACATCGCTGATAGTTAATCATTCGGCAGGCCGAAAAACCGGTTGGAATTTTTCCATAATTGTGCCGTAATGGCTTCCGGTTCCATTTCCAGCATCTTTGCAAGGTATAGAGCGGTTTCCGGCAGGTATTTGGGCATATTCCGCTTGCCTTTTTGCCCGGAAGGTACCATAAACGGGCTTTCTGATTCAATGAGGATGCGGTCCAAAGGCAGTTCGGGAATTGTTTCGTGGAGATTGCGGGCGTTTTTGTACGTAAGGTTGCCGGCAAAGGAAAAATACAGGTTTAATTTTTGTGCTTCCCGTGCATAAGCGGCGTCTTCGGAGTAGCAGTGCAATACCCCGCCTTTTGGCGGGAGGCGGTCGCGGAGAATATCCAGCACGTCATGGCCGGCATCCCGGTTGTGGATGATTACCGGCATATTAAGCTTGGTTGCAAGATCCAACTGGGTGATAAACAGCTCGATTTGGGATTTTTTATCCCCAAACTTGCGGAAATAGTCCAGGCCGATTTCTCCAATAGCGACGACTCTGGGCAGATGAACGCCCTGCTCAATGGTTTGTTGCCAGTTTCTGCCGGGATTCTGCACTTCTGACGGGCTTACACCGACTGCATGGTACACACTGGTCGTTGATTTCAGGTTCTCGTATACCCGTGTAAAGTCATGGAGACTGTTGCAGATAGAGACAACCCGGTTAACTGAAGCCTGGCGGGCTTCCTGTATGACAATGAGCTGTTCAATGGGGTCATCAATAATAAGCCCCAAATGGGCATGGGTATCAAAATACTGCATCGCTTTGTCCAAAAGATATGATAGGCTACCACTTGACCATGTACAAGACGCATATTAAGCCGGCAAGCAGTATTTTCCAAACTGGATACAATGATCTTACCACAGCTCTTATACGGTGTCAACTAAAAAATGATTAGTTTTAAAAATCACTGAAACGGTAAAATCGCAGTCCCAAATCCCTCGCTGTCCGCAGCACAAATTCCAGCCGCCGGGGGGTAATGCCCCATGCTGCGCTTGAAATTTCATGAGTAGTAAGGGGCAAAACCCAGTTGCTGTCCAGAAATTTAACAGTCCTGAGCATTGACGTGACGATTCTGTTAAAATTCGCATCTCCGGGGATAACGGTATTGTCAATGGCGCGGGAAGAAATGTAAGCCGACTTGATTTCATGAGCCCGGTACAACCGGAATGTTACTCCATATCCCCGCAGGACGCCAAATGTCCGTAAAAGAACGCCATGCATCCATGATTCGGAAAAACCATACGGATAGGCAAATGATGACAGGGGAACTCCTGCCTGTCTGAATGTTTCTGCCTGGTCAATGGTTTCCCGGTTAAAAGTTGCCCTTGAAACTCCCCGCAGATCCGTATGATTCAGGCTATGGTAGCCTATGTCATGCCCGCGGTTTATGGCTCTTGCGGCAAAAGAATTTAAACGGCCCTGTATGAAAAAGGTAACCTTGGCTCCGTACCGGTCAAATAGGTCAAAGTGCTGTTCCCATGACTGGAAATAATCATCATCAAAAGAGAGGAGTATCCCGGCATTTCCGGCACGGGGCCTCCACATAAGAGTGTCCTCAATGACTGTCCCTGTTCTCGTATTTCGAAGGGTAAAACGTACTTCATAGGCAGAATTTCCTGTATCCCTGGCATTATCCAGATTATAGGTAACTTCAAAATTGCCGGCATCATCACGTATGTCCGCTTTGACACTAATTTGCCCGCCTGCCCCCAGAACAAAATGTTTGGTAATGTCTTCATTGCGTTTTATCCGCTGAACCAGGCGTTCAATGGGAGTAGGTATTATTTCCGGTGGTTGAGCGGGAGGAGTTGCTGCCATTGCCATTTCTGCAATTGCAGTCAATTCCGCAGGTTGCTCCGGTTCAATAATTACTGCTGCTTCTGTGACATCCGCAGTTTCAGCAATTTCTGCAACTTCCGTGATTTCGGTGATTTCTGCAATTTCCGGTATTTCAATCACTTCTTCGATTTCGATTACTTCGGTGATTTCAGGAACTTCTTCGACTTCGGTTATTTCTGTGATTTCAGGAACTTCTTCAATTTCGGTAACTTCCGGAATTTCAATTACCTCTTCTATTCGGGGTGCTTCTTCAACAGGCCGATGCGGACGGCTTGCGCATGCGGCTATCAACAGAAATGTCAGTATATACAGGCAGAACAATCGCAATGCTTTTTTCATTGGTTCATTGTGTGTCAGGTTTTTACCTGCTTCCCCCTACTCAGGCAGCAGAACCACCAGTGCCGGGCCGTTTGGCAGGAGCAGTGTGCAGAGCCGCTGGATATCAGCGGGTGTGACAGCATTGATGTACTGAGGCCGGCGGTGCAGGCGCGCAAGGGGCAATTCCAGCAGCGCCGCAGAGTTCATGTAACTCTGGGCAATAAAGAAATTGCTTTGCATTGAAGTTTCCAATTCCATTCTTAAAGCATTTACCGCTTTATCAAAAGCATCCTGATCAATACTTCTTGCTGTCTCGTTTAAAAGACTTATTACTGCGTTTGTTAGCTCTTCCACTCGCTCCGGATTCGTGGTAAAGGACACCAGCATGGAAAGCTCTCCGCGAGGTGCAGGCGACAGTGCGACACCCACTCCAATCGAATATACCCCGCCAAGTTTTTCGCGTATTTCATCGGTCATTATTATGTCAAGATATTCGTTTAATGCCTGTGCCGTGATGTTCAATTCTTCGCTGAAGGAGGCCGGCGTATACCAGGCCATGTATATCCTGCTTTGATCTTCCATGCCGCGGCGGACGGTACTTTCCACCCTTCCCGGACGGACAATGTTCAGGTCAGTCCACGTATTCCAGCTTTCGCTGCGGGGGATGGACGCAAGGTATGTTTCAACATACGGACGCATCATATCCGGTGTTAAATTGCCGGTAAACACAAACGTAAAATCTGCGGGGTTCAGGCTCCTTTTGATAAAGGCAAGAGCGGCGTCAATGTTGGCACGGGGAAGATCGTCCAGTTCCAGGGGTTTAAAGCGGGGATGGCTGCCGGTGATTATCCGGTTAACCTCATCGGAAAAAACCACACGAGGATTTTCACCGCGCAGGGCAAGGGAGGTGGCATAGGTATCCATCATGGCGCGTACCGCTTCGGTGTCGATGCGCGGGTCGGTAAAATTCAGGTGAAGCATTTCAAAAAATGTCTGTAAGTCACCCGATGTGGATGATCCCTGGAATGTCCGCTGATATCTGCCAATCGAATACCCAAGAGAAACCTGTTTGTCGGCAAGCTGCCGGGTCAATTCGGGGCGTGACCAGGGGCCAAGACCGGAAACCTGCAGCATTTCGGCTGCGAGGCCGGCTGATATGTCGTCTTCTGCAGCGGCGCTGGTAGTTCCGCCTCGGGCCATTGCCATTAACACTATCTCATCATTTCTGTTGGCGGTTGACTGGAGGATAATCCGTGCGCCATTGCTCAGTTCCCACAGAACGGCGCCGGTTTCGGTATCGGATGACTCGGCAATTATCGCGCCCTGCTGGGGAATGGTTGAAAGAAGACTGTCTCTCACCGTGATCGTTCGGGGCGGGGTAACGTGCAATCTCCGGCTCTGCGCTACCATCTGCCTGATGTGTGCTTCGCTGGGCAGGTTTTCCATTTCAGAATCGGGTGCAAAGATAAACACCATTATGTCGCCTGAAGCGAAATAATCTTTTATAACAGCATTGATGTCCCGCGCGCTGATATGAGGTAATAATTGCTGTGCCGCTTCCAGATTCCACTCCAGGCTGGGGAAACTCCCCCCGTCAATGTAAAAAGAGGTAAGCGAACTGATAAATCTGCCTGATTGCTGACGGTCTTTTTCCGTCACCATTTGCTGCAAGCTTGAAAGCATGGCATTTTTTGCCAGGGATAGTTCTGCTTCGGTAAACCCGTGACGAATCATTGATTGCTGCATTCGCAGTAATTCCTCAAGGCTTGCCTCGGCAGCCCCCATTTTTGCCTCTGCCTGCATCACATAAAACCGCGAGGATGCCGCATAAGATTCAGGCCATGCGCCGGCCCACGTGAAAGGAGTATCCGGATCTGTCTGTGCGTCATCGAAACGGAAATCAAGCATATTTTCAATAAGCTGATTGATCAAATAGCTCCGATGAAACGAGAGGTCATTGCGCGGCGCTTCCCGGCTGCGTCTGAAATACAGCATGGTATAAGTGCTGGTTAGTTCCGGATCGTTAACAATCAAAGTTTCGATACCCCTTCGCGGCCGGGGCAAATCGTGCTGCGGAACCTCGGTGGCAACCGCGGGGCGTTCAATTAAAAAATGCTCATGCAGCGAAGCCTCAAGTGCAGCTCCGTCAAAATCGCCCACGATGATCAGCGCCATGTTATCCGCACGGTACCATCTTTCGTAAAATCCCTGGAGGCGCTCAGGAGGCGCAGTCTCGAGGACTTCCGGCGACCCAATCGGCATTCGATTGGCATAGGGTGATCCCTGAAACAAGACAGGCAGCCAATGCCGGCGAATCCTTTGAAATGCGCCCAGCCCCCAGCGGTATTCTTCCAATACAACGAGCCGCTCGTTTTCCACCGCTTCGGGGTGAAATGTGACTGCCCGTGACCACTCGTCAATGACCGCAAGGGCCATGCCGGGAATACGCCGTATCCCGTCCTCACCGGTTTCCACCGGCACTTCGATCCCGTAAACGGTTCTGTCGAAAGAAGTATACGCATTGACATCCGGGCCAAAGCGCATTCCCAGTGAACGCAGATAAGCAATCAGCTCTGCCTCGGGAAAACGCTCTGTACCATTGAATGCCATGTGTTCAACAAAATGAGCAAGGCCCTGTTCATTATCTTCCTCAAGTACCGAACCGGCTTTGACAGCCAGTGTCAGACTTGCGCGGTTTTCCGGCATGGAATTTTCGAGAATAAAATATTGTAAACCGCTGGGCAGGGTTCCGGTCCTCACATCTTCCATGAATGGAACGGGGTCTGCCGGAAGCCCCAGGTTGCCCCATACTGCGGGACTGACATTTGGGGTACCGGAACAACCGCAAAACAAAACAGCTATGAGAGCCGCTGATAAAAACAGGATTTTTTGCATTTTCATAATTCCCAGTATAGAATAAAAACGGCAATATGTGTAAGATAATCATTAAGGCGGTAAATAATGAGATTATTGACAAGATCGGATTTTGACGGATTGGCCTGCAGCGCATTATTTGTATACCTGGGCCTTGTTGATGAATGGAAATTCGTACATCCCAAAGATATCCAGGACGGCCTGGTTGATGCTACCGATAATGATATTCTGGCTAATATTCCTTATATCAATGGCTGCAAGCTGTGGTTTGACCATCACTCAAGTGAAAGCGAACGGCTGGGGAGTAAAGCTCATTTTGAGGGCGTGTCCCGCAAGGCTCCAAGCTGCGCCCGTGTCGTTTATGAGTATTACGGCGGTGATGAGAAAATAGGCCGTTTCTCGGAGATGATCCGCTATACGGATAAAATTGACTCGGCTAACCTGTCATCTGATGATATTCTAAACCCCTACGGCTGGGTTCTTTTGGGATTTATCATGGATCCCCGTACAGGGCTTGGCCGTTTTCGCAACTTTACTATCAGTAATTATGATCTGATGAAAAATCTTGCACGCGCCTGCGCCGAAAAAAACATTGATGAAATAATGAGCATGCCTGATGTTAAAGAACGGGTGGCTGTGTACCATGAGCAAAACGAATTATTCCGTGAAATGGTAAAAAAACATACCAGGGTTGAAGGCAATGCCATAATTGCCGATCTTCGCGGTGTAGAAACAATATATGCCGGAAACCGCTTCCTCATCTACACCCTCTTTCCGGAGCAAAACATCTCCCTGTGGATAGTTGACGGGCGGAACAAGGCAAATGCCGTCATCACCGTGGGCTACAGTGTAATCAACCGCAGCGCCACAGTGGATGTCGGCAGCCTGATGCTCAATTACGGCGGCGGCGGCCATACCCAGGTGGGTACTTGTCAGGTGCCTTACGAAGATGCCGACAGGATCATCGCTGAAATCCTGGAAAAAGTCCGATAAAATTGCTTTTTAAAACTAAAGCCTTTTCAGAAATAACAACAGCGGCAGATGGTCACTCATACCGGAACCGGTACGGTTGTTATACATGACCGGGTATCCGTTTACGTTGGCAAAAGGTGGAGTATTTATTACAAGACAGGTATCGAATTCCCAGCCGGTCTCGTCAAATAACTGACCGGAAAGCAGAAAATGATCGATTGTTTCCCAGGCATTGCGATAATAGTAAGAACCGTCCCGGAGTTCCGCCGACCAGGGCGAGTACAGGATAATGGCTCCCGAAGGAAAATGCTTCGGTTCGGGAGGGGAATTTCTGCTCAGAACAATAAAATCTTTTTGCAGTTGGGCTATTACCGCAGCAGATTCCGGGGCGCTCCCGTCAATACCATACATATTGACATCTTCCGCCGCCCGTGGATCATCGGGTAAAAGCGCACAGATAATGGAACCGCTGCGGCGATAAAAGTCGTCATGGTTTTCATTCAGGTCGCCCATTACAATCACGGGAATATCCGGTTCGCTTTCCGCCAATTCCCGGATCCTGCGGACAATGATCCGTGCCGATGCCCTGCGGGTACTTTCGGTGGCATCATCGCCACCAAGCTTTGATTTCCAGTGGCAGACAAAAAGTATCATCGCATTATTCGTTTCGTTGCCTGTTTCACTGTCTGCTGTCTGCGGCGGTACATCAATCCGGGCTTCCAGCATGGGCCGGGGGGCAATATCGCCGTCAATGTACACTGTATGGGATTTTACTTCGAGCAGCGGAAAACGGCTTAACAAGCCAATGCCCAATGCCATTCCGGGAATGATGGAAAAACCGGTCCATCCATACCCCTGTGCCGATAATGCAAAAGCCAGATCCTCCAATACCTGGGCCGATTCAACTTCCTGGAGGGCAATAATGTCCGGTTTTCGCTCCATTCCTCCAATGGCATTAGCTATGACATTCAACCGTCCCCGGTATTTTTCCCGGGTCCAGCCTGCCGTTTCCCGGTAGTCATCATATTCTGTCCCGTTTTCAACCCCGTCAAACAGTGTCTGTATATTCCATGTCATAATGGCCATGGAATCCCATTTTCCGGATGTGCTTTCCTCTGATCCGGGAATTGTGCACCCGGTGCACCCCGTAGACAGTACCAGCAGCAGTACGGCGTAAAGCAATAACCGCATACTTTTTAACCCCGCAATACATCTTTTCATACATATCTCCTTAGCATATATATGGCTTGAAAATGGGTTTTGCTTTATAATATAATCTATGAAATTTGAAAAAAATCCTGTTTGCAGCATAAAGGGCAGGAGGAGTAGCTCATGCATGATTATTCTGCAGAGCAGGAGAAAAATATGATCGAACGGCGCGCCGAATTGGTTAAAGCTTTGGATAAGGCTCTTGAAATTTTTTGCTCCCATGAAAAAAAGACATTTGAAGAGACAATGGCATACGGCCTGCGTCCCATAGCAGATGCTTCAGGGGTAACCCGTATCATTATTTTCCGCCATATTGAGATAAACGGGGAGAAGTGCTTTAGGCAATTGTACCGTTGGGACAAGATCGAAGGCGGGTTGACCGATAAAAGCCCGGTTTTTTTTCCTGTTAATCAGATAACAACAGAATGGCTGAATATCCTCCTGGAGAATATATGTGTAAATCAACAGTTGAGCGGTAAATCCAAAGATGATAAAACTTTTGCGGACATGTTTGGTAAAAAATCGGTATTCATAGTGCCCGTATTTTCTTACAGTGCATTATGGGGAGGCGTTGCTTATCTGGATAATCGCAGCGATCGGCTTTTCGACGAAGACTGCATGGGTTTTATGCGTTCTGCCGCACGTCTCTGTGCCAATGCCGTTATTCATAATGAAATGGAACGGGAGATTGCCGAAGAGAGCGAGATTGCCCGTACTGTGATGGAATCAAGCCCTGTTTCTTATATTCTGTTTGACAAGGATCTGCAGGCTATTGACTGTAATAACATTGCACATCAGGTTTTTAACTGCTCTGACAAGCAATATCTTTTACATAACTTTTGGAAAAACTTTTCACCGGTTTATCAGCCGGACGGAAGAAAATCGTTTGAAAAAGCACACTCCATGAAAGACGACGCATTTACGAAAAGGAAAATTGTTTTTGACTGGGTTCATAAAACATTTGATGATGAAGTGCTTCCCGTTGAAAATACATTAACGGCCATTGTTAATAACAACGAAAAATACCTTATTTGTTATATGTATGATTTACGGAGCATTAAACAAATGGAAGAAAACATCCGGTGGCTTGAAACTGAAGCGGAGAAGGTATATTACGATGCGCTGACATGTATATACAACAGACGTTATTTTGATGAAAATCTGAGCCGCATATTAAAACTTCTGTCCCGTACAGAAAGTACGATCAGCCTGATGATGATTGACATAGACTTTTTCAAGAAATACAACGACACATACGGTCACAGTGAAGGAGATGTCTGTCTGAAAGCTGTTGCAAATACGCTTTCAAAAACCCTTACCAGAGGTGATGATTTTGTTGCACGGTACGGAGGTGAGGAATTTGCCGTTGTTCTTCCCAATACCGATGAAGCCGGTGCACGATTCCTGGCGGGAAAACTGCTTGAAAACATTCAAAACTGTAAAATATTGCATGAAAACAGCGACATAGCCGATCATGTTACCATCTCCATTGGGATAACGACCGGTAAAACGGATTATACCCGAAACCCAGATGATTACATCAAAAGAGCGGATGAGATGCTCTATGCATCAAAGCAAAATGGACGTAACAGGTATACATTTGGTGCCATGTGAGTATCTGCAAGTAGATTCCGGAGGAGCATTATGCAGTATGTAGATTTTGGTAAAACCGGTGCAAGAGTGTCCCGGCTGGGTATGGGCTGTATGCGGCTGCCCGTGACAGAGAAAGACGACAAGACGGTTATTAACGAGGAAAAGAGCATAGCGCTTATCCACAGAGCAATGGAATTGGGGGTGAACTTTTTTGATACAGCTCCATATTATTGCGATAAACTGAGCGAAGTTATTTTGGGAAAGGCTCTTCGGGGCGGCAGACGGGAAAAAGTGTATATTTCCACGAAAAACCCCATCGAAAACGATTCCGGAGATGATTACGAGAAACGGCTGGAAACTTCCCTTAAAAACCTGGGCGTAACATCCATTGATTTCTACCATTTCTGGGGCATATCCATGCAGTCTTTTACAGAAAAAGTAAAAGCCAAAGACGGCCCCTTTGAGCGGGCAAAAAAGCTAAAAGAACAAGGGGTTATAAAGCACATTTCCTTTTCTTTTCATGACGGCGGCGCGAAAGAAAAAGAAGGTGATAAACTCATTGAGGTTCTCAAAAATGGGGAAGGGGTTCTGGAATCCGTTCTCTGCCAGTATAACCTTATGGATCGTAACAAGGAGCCTGGAATTGCCCTGGCTAATCAAATGGGGCTGGGGACGGTGGTAATGGGTCCCGTTGGCGGCGGACGCCTGGGCGCACCGACAAAAGTAATCCAGGATATGCTCCCCGGAAAAGTGCAAAGTTCCGCCGAGCTGGCCCTTCGTTTTGTGCTGAGTAATCCGCATGTGCATATTGCCTTGTCCGGAATGTCCGACATGGAACAGCTTGAGGAAAATGTCAGGATAGCAGACAATATCTCTCCCCTCAATTCCGGTGAGCTTATGCAAATTGAAGCCATGATGAAGGAGAATGAGCGTCTGGCAGGGCTTTACTGTACAGGCTGCAATTATTGTATGCCCTGTCCACGGGGGATTAATATTCCCGCTGTGTTTAATATTATGAACTATCACCGGATCTACAAAATCACCGACTACGCGAAAAAAAACTATGCCGAAATAGGCCAGTCTCCATGGATGAAATTCGAGAATGCATCGGCTTGCAACGCATGCGGTGAGTGTGAATCTAAATGCCCCCAAAGCATTCCCATCAGGGAGCAGATGAAGGAAACCCACAAAACCCTGGCAAGCTAACTATACAGCATATCCAGATCAATTTCACCGGCGGTGCAGGGTACCGTTATATCCCAATTTTCAAGCACTTTGGGATGTATTTCGCCAAACACGCCGATGCGCCTGCCTTTGTACAGCACTGCTGCTGCCCGCCCCGGGATAAAGCGTTGATCACCGGATTCTTCGACATCGTATTCGCGGGAAAGGTAGTAGAATAGCGTCTGTAAAAGACCTGCGGCTGTGTTGAAATTTGCTTCCTTGTCCGCATGGAGAAACCCGGCATACTGGCGGGTAATTGTACCAGTGGAATCTTTGGGATTTTTCTCAGAATTATCCCGGTAGGCGATCTTTCCAATCTCGAAAATTTTATGAGGGTACACCGAATGGCTTGATACGGATTCACTTTCCATCAACGAGGCAATAACCGAATCACGGACATATTCATAGTTTTCTGTCATGGGGTTCGCTATGCGGATGATGCGTCTGACCACTTCGTCTGTTATCTGTTGTCCTGCTTTTGAAGTGGTCGGACACATGTTATCAACCAGATGTTTTCGTGAACCAAGGTAGTTGTAGATCATTTCCTGATAACCCATGCCAATAAAAATTTCCTTTACCTGACGGCTGAACAATGTGACGGGCAGCAGACGGCCAACAGTAGAGTCGGCGGGACGCTCCGGCTTGAACGAACTTAGTCTCCGGCCTATCATCACATCTTCTGCAACATCGGCGGCGTGGAGAAAATCATTGCGGTACTCCGGCGGCCATGCAGTAATCCCTTCGTCCTCAACCGTCTGCCTGCGCTCGGTGCCTTTTCCCTTTTCGGCCTTCACGCCCATGCGGGCAAGAGCCTGTACACATTCATCTGCGTTGAGTTTTTCGCCGAGAAATTTTTCGATGCGGGCCAGCGAGCAAAAAACCGGCTCCTGAAAATAATACGGGTACACAATATTCCTGCCAAATGGCGTGTCGTACTCATACTGTATTTCCACCGGCTCAATGGTAAAACCGTTGTCGGCAAGGTCGCATGCAACGATTGAAGCGGCCAGCGTTACCAGGGTAATGTCCGTTCCGGTAAGCTCTACAAATATTTCCGAATCGCCAACCTGGACTGCGCCAATATCGGCGGAATTGATAATCGGCGGATAGGAAAGCACACCGCCTTGTGAATCGGTAAGGAATGGATGCACCGGCTTGTGTTCCAGAATAAATGCAAACTCTTTGCCTTTGGGGTGCTGCCGGAGAATTTCTGTCGGGGTAAGCGGGACATCCCATTGCAGCGGCACAAATGAAACACTGTTGGGATCAACACCTTTGTAGATAATCGGCCATTTGACCGGCGAAACGCGGTACAGACCCATCGAAATAGAGCGCCGTTTGCGGCCGAAATTCCAGGCAAGTTTTTCCTGCGTCTGAATCATGTCGCGTAACAACGGGTCGGAAATTGATTTTCCTTTGGCGATAAATCCCGCGAGGTAGGGGCGAACCTGTTGAACGCTTTTTTCAACCTTTACCGTGTACGCTGCTTTTTGTGTTGTACAGGGCAGCGAAAAAAACGGATATTCTGGTTTTGCCCCGCTGCTATACACCCGGAGTTGGCGGGCGCATCCGGCGGTTCCCCATAAATCGGGGCGGTTTGTATCGTTAAGTTCTATCTTGAGAACCCTTTCTGATTCGGGCAGGTTTTTGTCGCTGTCTTCATCAAGTTCTGCTTTGGCGCAGGTGAGGGCGTCTTCAAATTCTTCTCTGGTTTTCCAGCCTTTTCCATTTGTGCCGGCCAGTTCGTAAAACATTGTTTCGTTAACTTCTATTTTAGGCATTGCGGCTCTCCCTGGCACGTCGTAAGCGCACATCTTCAATGTCGTAACTGAACAACTCCCGCAGGTCGTTGAGGCCGAGCGCCATCAATGCCATGCGGTCAATACCGATACCCCATGCGGCAACCGGTACAGAAACACCAAGGCTTTCCGTTACTTCCGGCCGGAAAATACCCGAACCGCCAAGCTCAAACCAGCCCAAGGCAGGATGTTTCACATGCATTTCTACCGAAGGTTCGGTAAAGGGGAAATAGCCGGGAACATATTTTACTTCTTTCGCGCCGGCAACTTCGACGGCAAACATCTCCAACATTCCCAGCAGGGTGCGGAGGTTGACATTTTCGCCTAACACAATGCCTTCGGTTTGGTAAAAATCCGGCAGGTGGGTTGCATCAACACGGTCATAACGGAAACAACGGGCAATGCCAAAGTACTTGCCGGGCACTTTTGCTGTGGGCAGTGTTCTTGCGGAAAGCGCTGTCCCCTGGGAACGGAGAATCAACCGCCGGGTAAACTCACGGTCAAAGGCATAGTTCCAGCCGCGGCTGCCTGTTGCACCGCCATTTTCGTGAGCGGCGGCGACATTGGAAAGCCAGGGCTCTTCGATTGCCGCAGCATGGGAATAGCTGCCGGCGTTTGTCGGATCGGCAACTCGATATGCATCGTGGATATCACGGGCAGAATGGAACTGCGGCATAAACAGGGCATCTGAATTCCAGAATTCGGTTTCTACGAGAGGGCCGTCAAATTCCTCAAACCCCAGCGAAGCAAGTTTGTCTTTAACATCTTCAAGGAATTTTGCGTAAGGGTTGCTGCGTCCGGGAACAAGCCGTATCGGTGGTGTCTTGACATTGTACGGCCTGAATGTCTTGTCCTTCCAGCTTCCCGTCTCAAGCATCTGCTGAGTCAGCGTGCCAAGCTCATCGCCGGTAATACCCGCCGCTGTAAGCATTGCCGCCGCCGCCTCTGCGGAAGTGTTGAGGCCGTATACTACGGTTTCGCGATCAAACTGGCGGAATGCGGCATTGTCGGCGCCGCGTTTTTTTGCTATACCGGAGATGAATTGCTTTTCCTCTTCATTAAGCGAGGCTTCCGCAAGCAGGCCGCCTTCGGTTACAATTTTTTTGAAAATCCCCCGCAAAAGAGCAAAATGGGCAAGCACCGGATTTTTTGACGGGTCATCAAGCGGAATGGTGACAGTCACCTTTTTGTCGCTGTCCATCGACAATACGCCAAGTTTGGAAAGGTGCCCAAAAGCGCTGCCGATGTCCTTGTTCTCCATATGGAGCGCCTGGGCGATCTCGGTCAGTAAAGGCCTGTCCTGCGCTGATTTCATTCTGTTCCGTATCATTTCAAGGATACGTTCTTCGGGGCTTCCTTTTTCTTTCCATTCCTGTCCCAGCCCGGTTATTTCGTAAAAAATAGCCGTTTCACGCCGTATTTCGCCGATCAACCCTTTACCGAACAGCCATGAAAGCGCCTGGTTTCCATTACCCGTCTTAAATCCCAGATCTTTTTCAACTTTTTCGATGGTCAGTTCATCGCCTTTTTTGTATGCCAACAGTATCCGTATTTCAAGGGGATGTAAATTTTTTACAATGCCGGATATATCCGCGGCGGAGGTATCAGTTCCCATTTTTTGTCAACTCCTCTGCCCGTTTCCAGGCAGCGTTTACTGCCTGTATTACCGTAGATTTAAATGCGCATGATTCAAGAGCAGCAACCCCGGCAATGGTTGTGCCACCGGGAGAACAAACCATGTCTTTAAGCTGGCTGGTATGCATGTTTGTTTCTATAGTCATTGCTGTTGCGCCAAGCACAGTCTGGGTTGCATAATACATAGCCTTGTTGCGGGGCAACCCGGAAAGGACACCTCCGTCTGCAAGCGCTTCAATAAACATATATACGAAGGCCGGGCCGGAACCGGAAAGAGCGGTTACCGCATTAAAATAATGCTCTTCAATACGGTCAACTTCACCGGTTTCTTCGAGCAATGTTTCCAACTCGGCGGCTTTTATTGCAGACATTTGCGGCGAGACGGCAAGCGCAGTTATTCCTTCAGAAACAAGAGCCGGCGTATTGGGCATGATGCGTGCCACAGGGATATCACTGCCTATAACAGCCTGGATTTCAGCAATTGTCCAGCCTGCTGCCATTGAAACCACTACCGGCGCATTGCCGCCTGCCAGCCGTTTTTGCACAACGGGTGCTATCTCTTCCAGTATACCTTTCATTGCCGGCGGCTTGACCGCAAGAAAAATATACGCCGCTTTTTCGGCGGCTTTTACGTTTGAGCTAAATACCTCTGCTCCAATTGCCTCCGCTGTAATTTCTGCTTTTTCCCTGTCCGTATCAGTTATACCAATTTTTATCTTCGTGTTTTTACCTGAATCACCAATACCTGCCATCAAAGTAAAACCCATATTTCCGCTGCCAATACATGCAATTTTAGTCATCGTTTCCTCTTTATGCATACCATATCACTTTTTTTACATGGTGTCAGCATGGAATTACACCAGCAATGTAATACCCGCAAGACTTGAGCGGGGCCCGTCGGCTGGTCAAGCGCACCGCTTGCGCGGCCCGCTTACCACCGACACCCCCCCCAATCAAGC